>SDBV01004642.1_pt1 | contig 19649 bp, 19 predicted proteins | sample 2277081 | NCBI WGS metagenome assembly SDBV01 (sample SAMN10402039, study PRJNA504765) | marine sediment metagenome | isolation source: marine sediment core GS10_PC15, 223 cmbsf | place: Arctic Ocean: Southern Knipovich Ridge | collected 2010
TCTTCTGGAAATAGACTATTTGTTCCGGTTCGTTTGTATGTTTGTGTCATCTAATAAATTTCGACCCTAAGATAACACATATAGCTGGATTTCAATAAGTTAATTTTAGATATCCCCTATAATAATCCGGAGAAGAATCTTAATGATTTTTATGAAGGCCAGCAGGTGGGAGAAATCTGGGGATATACTAACGATGGTTTTTTTGTTGACCAGCAAGATATCGACAATCATGCCGACCAAAGTAAATTTAAATCCACCTCATGGGGACAATATTTCCCCGGGGATATTAAACTGATGGATACAAATGGTGATGGTGCAGTTGATCCGGGAACTAACCGCTTAGATAATCCGGGAGACAGGTCAGTAATAGGGAATTCTGCTCCTCGACATACGTATGGAATAAATCTTGGAGCTGATTGGAATAACTTTTTCTTCACGGTTTTCTTCCAGGGAGTAGGGCAACAAGACTGGTGGCCAAGCAGAGAAGCAAGTGTATTTTGGGGCAAATACAACCGTCCCTACAATCCGCTTCCAAGATGGCACCTGGATAACCATTGGACGCCTGAAAACCCCGACGCTTATTTACCAAGGTTCGTTGGTCGTTTAGCTAACCGCAGTGGAGGGATACTCAGGTCGGCCCAAACAAGGTACCTTCAGAATATAGCCTATACCAGGATGAAGAATATTCAAATCGGGTATAACTTGCCACAAGGAGTTGTTTCAAAGATAAAAGCGCAGGATGCAAGGGTTTATTTTACCGGGGAAAACCTATTGACATGGTCGCCGCTTTATAAATACGCACGCGATGTGGATGTTGAAAACACAGGTCCATCCGATCAGTTATTTACTTCAGGCAATGCGGGGGATGGATATAATTATCCGATGATGAAAAGCGTAAGCATTGGTTTAACAGTAACATTCTAATCTTAACATTTAAAATTATCGTCATGAAAATACAATATATATGGCTTATATTAATAGTGGGATTTTTATTTGCCTGCCAGGATCAGCTGGAACAAACCCCACAAGATACGGCGTCGAAAGATGCTGTATTTGGTAGCGAAAAAGGGCTGGAATTATACTCTTATTCATTTTATGATTTTTTGCCGAGTGCAAATAATATACATACTTGTGATGCCATGTCAGACTATGCCGCACGTAGAGACGCCCCTGTTTTTTTGAGAGCAGGCGCCTATGATGCAAATACTACAGATATTACCAATGCCTCAGGATATTCCCTGGTTGCCTTGGGGGCCGATTGGAATTGGGAATGGGAGCATTTGCGAAATTTCAACTATTTTATAGATAACAACATTGATCCAAATGTACCGGAGCTTGTTAGAAATCATTATACTGGGTTGGCAAGATTTTTCAGGGCATATTTTTACTTTGAAAAGGTAAAAAGATATGGTGACGTCCCCTGGATCGAAACAGCCCTGGATGTTGAGGACCCCGATTTGTATAAAGGCCGTGATTCACGCACAATGGTAATGGATAATGTATTGGCAGATATTGATTATGCAATCCAACATATACGAACCACCAATGATGGAACGCGCAGTTTAGTCACCAGATGGGTTGCTTATGCATTTAAAGCAAGAGTATGCCTTTTTGAAGGTACCTTCCGTAAATATCATTCATCATTGGGTTTGGGAAGTACTGCCTCCGACTGGCTAAGCCAAGCTGAGAATGCGTCAAAGGCAATAATAGATGGAGGAGGATTTTCAATTTATACCGACGCCGGCGTCGATAAATCATACAGGAGATTATTTACAAGTAATAGTCCGGTTTCCGATGAAATTATCATGTCTTCCATCATGGATGAGGCCTTAGCAAAAACCCACGCAGCAAACTGGTATTACACCAGCACTACTACCGGGGTCAGATTTAGTTTTATCCGCACATTTATCAATACCTATTTAAATATTGATGGCACGCCTTTTACGAATACTCCAAATTATCAGACTATGGAGTTTCAGGATGAAGTAAAAGGAAGGGATAAAAGGTTAGAGCAAACCATTCGAATGGGTGATTATCAAAGGTTAAGCGGCGGGACTTTACTCCCAACGCCCCCGAATATGGATTATTCATATACGGGATATCAACCGATCAAATGGTCGCTCGATGATACGAATGTGGATACCAGGGACCTTAATACGAACTCGGTGTCGATGTTTCGTTACGGTGAAGTATTATTGAATTATGCCGAAGCAAAAGCGGAACTTGGGAGCTTTACTGATGCGGATTGGGCGGCTACAGTTGGAACACTGAGAGCCAGGGCCGGTATAACAGGCGGTCTTACTACAAAACCCACCGTGATTGATCCGTATTTACAGACCAACTATTTTCCTGGAATTTCTGACCCTGTTCTTTTAGAAATCAGAAGGGAAAGAGCTATTGAACTTTGCTTTGAAGGTTTACGGTTTTATGATATCATCAGATGGGCAAAAGGTGAGCTTTTGGAAATGGAATGGAATGGGATTTATGTCCCCGCAATTGACACTCCACTCGATTTAAATGAGGATGGGGCTCCTGACGTTGTATACTTTAAAGTAGAGCCTGCGAGTAGGATTTCAGGTGTGATTTATATCGATGTTTCTGATATGGTTGGCGGTATTGCCAATGCCTACAAGTTGAAAAATGATACCTTTGGTGAGATTACATGGTTGAACACCGTGCCAAGGGAATGGGAGGAAAAGAAGTATTTCTATCCGATCCCGGAAGACGACAGGTTAACTAATCCGGAACTTGGCCAGAATTCGGGGTGGTAGGTAATCTTTTCATGTAATACTATTGTAAATAATTTTATAATAAAAAGACCCGGTTATAAACCCGGGTCTTTTTCTAACAAACAAAATCCATAGCCGAAACAGTCTGTTTTAGCTTTCCGAAAGCTTGCAATTGATCGGATCACGCTGTTTCGGCATTCCGCAGAATTGTAAATGGCCGGATCACGCTGCATCAACATTCTGCGAGCATGCAACTTGCCTGATCAACTTGCTCCGGGATTTTTTTGTCTTTGGTCGTCGCATTTGAACGCTTCAAGGGTTCGCTGGCTAATTCATAAAAGCCTTTAAAAATCAAAGACAAATCTTACTAAAAACCCTTGAAGCGTTGATGCCTCCAAAGATACAATTCGTAGAACTGCTAGGCCGATCCCCCCCTTTCGCAAGTTTTTGACTTGTAACTTGCAATGGAGAGCAGAGTTTTTAACTCGGTCTAAACAGAAAAAGAAATTGCACGGGAAGCACATGGTTGAATGATGTATTTTTATAGTAGCATTATCGAAGATGCCCAGGTCAATGACCTTGCAATTCTTTTATGGTCACAAGTCACAGACTTGCGCCTGATTGGGAGTACATATGCAAATTCTGACTGATCAGTGCGAGAAAATGAAGCGGAGTACGGAGGAGTACGTGAAGAAAACTGAATATATTGATTTGAAAGAGGAAAAATTATTGGTAAAATGGCTTTTGGATAAAATTCGTAGGTAAGATTAATAATAAAAGTTGTGCTAATAAGGCATTAAGCTAAGTTAGGCAACAGATTAAATATCAAAAAAAAATGTCAAAATCAAAAAATATAAAACGGGCAAAAATGCTACGCCAGAAAAAGAAAGCGCGAGAGGAACTGCTTGAGATGGATTCCCAAATAGAGAAGAATAAACAACTGTTGAAGGAGAGCGCTGAAAAAGATGGGGTGAAAGTAATTGACCGTGCTGCATTAGGGAGTAAAGAAAAGATCTCTGCTCTTTTACTCGAAATGGTTAATCCTTTGTTTTATGAAGCAAGCGATGAAGAAGATGTGAGAGGTATTGTGGCGATGGGTGTGGTGGCATGGAATTGCGGTACCATAAAAGCCACGATGGGAGCATCCGAATTGAATAAGGTAATGAAGTCTTTTAAAAGCAGTGAATACGATTATGAGAAGGAGTTGCTGGATAAGTATATCCAAATTAAATGCGATATGTATGGCCGGTACAACGATTTCATCACAAAATTCGAATTGTCATTTGAGAAAGGCGGTAGGCTGAACTTAACCGTTCTTACAGGAGTTACGGACGAAATTGCAAAAACATTAAATAAATAATTATCTGGCAGGTTGAAAGGTAAGCGCTTCGAAATGAACTCTCTTCCATACTGCCGCCTTGTCTATTTGCTCTCCGCTACATCCTTTCCCGGCTTCTGATCTCAGCAACTGCATCAACCATCGCCTTGAAACTGTCCGGAGAAACATATTCCGGAATGGAATTACCGGAGCCAATTCCATAGCCTTTGGCGCTTTTTCTGTATTTCGTTCCTTTTTCCAAGACCAGTTGATATACTTCATCATAGCTGTTTTGTGTCAGGATATTGACATCGATTCCACCAAATAAGCCAATCCGGTCATTATACAACTCGATCCAGCGTTCAAAAGGAGCGATTTCGTCTTCATTCGAATGTTTTGCATCGATATCCAAAGCGATCAAATCGTCCATAATCTCAAATATTTTGCCGCAACTATGTAGCAGGAATTTGTTACCGGATTGATGGATCAGGTCAATTACGCGTTTGTATTGTGGTAATATAAAATTCCGTATGGTATCCGGCTCAAGTAGCGTAGAGGTTTTGAACCCCAAATCATCACCCATTCGGTAAAAGACGAACAAATCATCATATTTTCGGATGAGTTCAGACCAAAGCTCGATGTATAAATCACCTATTTTTTGAAATATATCCCTAAATAGATCAGGATCTAAATATTGCATGGTACATAATGGCTCATAACCTACCAGGTCCTGGCTCGATTCAAATATTCCATATCCACAACCGCCATAGGCTTTCATCCCGGCGGGGATTACCTTGCGCAAGGCTTCAAAATGCGGGGTATAGGTATCCCAAAATATTTTCTTTATTTCATCAAAGGGGTATTTGTCGAAATCATCGCGTGTCTGAATGGGTCCCTGCATCCCACCATTGATGGCCCCGTGCCCCGGATAGATGTCGCAGATGGCAGCTTCATAATCAAAAGCATCAAAGGTCATGTCTTTCCAAAAAGAAATTATTTTATGATAATAATTCTCATAATCGCTCGGATTGCTACCCTGTAGTACAATAGCCTCATTTTTATATTTTGATATAAACGGCACATCTATATGATGCTCATAAAGGGGTAAGCGCTTGGGTTTTCGATTATATAAAACTTCCAGTATGTTTCTGTAATCCGCTTGAAAATCTGTGTTATTCATAAATGATTTGTCTTTTTGATGTGTTTCCGTTCAGACACTATATGAGGGCTATTAATTTTGGGCCTGAAGATAGTAATTTATTTTTAAGAGTAAGGTATTTTTTTCATGGATAGCTTATTGTATTAGCCCCTTTAGAAAATTCACTAATCGCAAAATCGTTATCGTTCCGGGCTTTGCCAAAAAGTTAAGTCGCTTATTTATTAGATTTGTACCAGAAAAGCTTAGGTTTAATATTTTCAGTAAACGTCTACAAAAAGAGATCCTTGTCACAGCCGTACAAATTGAAAAAAGTTTTGGTTACCGGCGCCAATGGCCTGTTGGGTGCAAATGTCGTCAGGCAATTGGGTGCCATGGGCTATCAAATAAAAGCCATGGTACGAAAGGGGAGCAATGCCCTCTCGTTAGAGGGCGCTGAGTATGAACTTTATGAAGGTGCGATTACAACTAAAGAGGATGTTTTTGAGGCTGTGTCAGATTGCGATTATGTAATTCATAGTGCAGCTCAAACAGCGCTGGCGGCATCAAATTTAGAAACTTTTATAGAAACCAATGTCGTAGCTACCCGGTTGATTGTTGACGCCTGCAAACATTTCAATACTAAAAGGTTCATATTTGTCAGCACAGCCAATTGTTTTACCAACGGAACTATCGATAAACCCGGTGATGAAACTTCGGGTTTTATGCCCTGGCTGAAAGGTTCCGGATATGCTTACAGTAAATACCTGGCGCAGCAGGAAGTCTTATTGGATGTAAAAAACCATGCCTTCCCAGCTATTGTAGTAAGCCCAACTTTCTTGATTGGGCCCTATGATGCAAAACCCAGCAGTGGCAAACTACTTCTTCACGGATTCAAAAACAGGATTGTTTTTTATCCACCGGGGGGCAAAAGTTTTATAGATGTTGAATGTGCAGCAAAAGCCATTTGTAGCGCTCTGACGAAAGGCAGGATTGGCGAGTCATATTTACTGGCAGGCAGGAACATGAGCTATAAAGATTTTTTTCGCATTGTTGAAAAACAATCGGGTCAACGAAAAATCCTTATTCAAATTCCCTATACATTGCTTTCCACTCTTGGCAGGATATCAAATTTAATTGAAAAACTATTCTCTTTCTCATTACCTTTAAATGCTGTTAATGCCAGATTATTAAGCCTCGATAATTATTTCTCCAACAAAAAGGCAGTATCAGAATTGGGTTTGGAAGAAACAGATGTGGGTGATGCGGTCGCAGGTGCGATTGATTGGTTTAAGCGAAATGGTCGTAATAAATGAAATTCTGAATTTTTCATTCAAGTGTTTGAATGCTCTTAATTCATTTTACAAAATGTATGGGAAATTGATAATCTCTTTTGTGATAAAATCCCGTTTAGCATCTTCAATTTCAACTTGATTCAGGGTCTATATTTCAAAAAGGTCTGATGCATTACGCGCACAATATCTTTTGGATCTTGCCGATCCATTAAAGGATTGTAGGTGCTAAAAAAAATTACAAAATCATTGTATTCTTTTTCATTCAGATCATACTGATGCATAAAAATTGTCCTCACCGAATCTGAAGAAACAGTTTGAATATACACACGCTCTTTTTGTGAATTTTGATACACTTTCATCAGTTTTCTCTTTTCCTTTGCCTCTTTGCCCCATCGGGTCAATGGACCATAGTTTAAACTTCCAACCGGCACATCCACATCTGGTTTTGCCGCCGGAGGTAGTAGCCCCGGAATTCTTAGTACTTTTCGTTCGGGTCTTTTCAGGTAATCTATATTGGGCTCTCCCATTATCGTGATTCCCGGCAACACTATAACTTCAGAGTCCATCCTGATCAGCAAATCGATTTTACTTTCTCTAAAATAGACCATAGGAATTCTCTGCCTTTCGTACCCAACAAACGTGACAATTAAAGTATCCTTTTCGTCAACTATCAACTCAAAAATACCAAGCTGATCTGACACTGAACCGACATGGGCAATTTTGGCATAGACGTGTACGCCCACTAATGGCGCGTCATTTTCAGCGCTCATCACCATTCCTTTTAATGGTTTTAATCTGCTTCCATTCTGGGCACGGGCATTATTGGGAAGACATGCCAGGCACACGAAGTTAAGGATGATGAAATATCGTAGAAGAAGGAAGTTAATTTTCAATAATATTATAAATTTAAGCTATTGGCAAAACTCGCTAAGCAATACCTTATAGTATAATATTAAAAGTTAAAAAATGTTAAAATAATAAGGAATTAATATGGATTATATTTGGCTCTATATGAGATTTAGTACACTAAGAAGTGTGAAAAACAAATCACAGAAAAACAAATTTCAAATAATATTCAATAATCAAATTACAATTTTCAAAACAGTAACTGTATTTATTTTGATCCAATTTGTATCATTAAGGATTGTAAATTTGGAACTAATATCCTTGAATGAATATGTTTATATCTAGGGTGACTTTTTATTGAATATTGCTATTTATTTGTGATTTGATCATTGTTCTTTGGAATTTAAACAAAATGATCTGTTACTACACATAATATTCATGTGACCCAGAACTAGTCATATAGCACCATTATATTTGATTTGGACTCATTTGTTTTCGCCACATTTCTGTGCGCATTTCATACCGTCAATTGCTGCAGAGATAATTCCCCCTGCATAGCCGGCGCCTTCACCGCAAGGGTATAAGCCTTTTAAGGATATGTGTTCCAGGGTCTCTCTATCCCTGGGAATTCTTACCGGTGACGAAGTTCTTGATTCCGGTGCATGAATAACTGCCTCGTTGGTCAGATATCCTTTCAAGGTTTTTCCAAATAATTTGAATCCTTTTCGAAGGTTTTGATGAATAAATTGTGGTAAAACACTTCTCAGATCAACAGAAGTTACGCCCGGTTTATAGGAGGTTTGAGCTAATGTTTTGGATTGTCTTCCATGTACGAAATCCATCAATCCTTGAGCCGGGACTTTTTGAGACCTGCCTCCCGCGGCCCAGGCAGTTTGCTCTATGGATTTTTGAAATTCCATAGCTGCCAATGGTCCTCGATCTTTAAATTCAGCAAAATCTTCAAGCTTTAATTCAACTACGATTCCTGAGTTTGCTGTGGGCTGATCACGCTTAGATGGTGACCATCCATTTGTCACCACTTCGCCGGGGCTGGTGGCGCAAGGAGCGATAACACCTCCCGGGCACATACAAAAGGAATATACCCCTCTATTTTCAATTTGGCGAACCACACTATATGGTGCGGGAGGCAAATAAGGCCCGCGTTCCGGACTATGATATTGAATGCGGTCAATGAGGGATTGGGGATGTTCTACGCGAACACCTATGGCAAATGGCTTGGCCTCAATTTCCACCCCCAGGCGATAAAGCATCTCAAAAATATCCCTGGCCGAATGGCCGGTAGCAAGAATGATTTTATTTGCATCGATCAGTTCGCCTGTTTGTGTTTTAATTCCTTTTACGGCATTTGATTTAATCACCAATTCTGCAACGCGTGTATTGAAAAGCACTTGCCCACCATGCTCTATGATAAATTCACGTATTGAAGCAATAATGTCAGGCAGCTTATTTGTTCCGATATGTGGGTGGGCATCAATTAATATTTCCTTAGTAGCGCCAAATGCCACCAACAGATTCAATATCTCGCTGACATCCCCCCGCTTTTTAGACCGTGTATAAAGTTTTCCATCCGAATAGGCGCCGGCGCCACCCTCTCCAAAACAATAGTTTGAATCTTCATTGACGACGTGATCAATATTGATGGCTTTCAAATCGCGCCTCCTCTCCTGAACATCCTTTCCCCGCTCGATGATAATGGGCTTTTTCCCAAGCTCAATACATTTCAATGCAGCGAATAATCCGGCAGGTCCGGCGCCGATTATGATCACTTCTTCTTTGTTAAGAACATTCGGGTAATCCGGTAAAGCAATTTGTATTTCATTAAAATCTTCCTTTACAAATACCAGGATTTTCAAATTGATCTTTACCGGTTTTTTTCTCGCATCGATGGATCTTCGTAAGATCTCAATATGCCTGATCTCATCTTTTGGCAGACCAAATTTTTTGGATACTACCGTAACAAGTGTTGATGTATTTCCGGCAACTTCCGGATCGACCTGAATCTGAAATTCTTTTTGCATAAGAGATTGATGGAATTTTTACAAATATATTTAATTGCTTGTGGTATAATGACTCAAATTCAAAATATTCGCGGGTGAGCTTACACCCTCGATCCATGCTATGACGTGTGGGTGTGGGGGGCTTGGCTCGTATGAAAAATATCTGTGATAATTACAACTTCAAGCACAGGGTGATACTCATAAATAATCTTGTGACTTGCTTCCAATAAAAATCTGCTATCCTGATCTATTTCATTCAGCCATGGTTCCGGGCTACCGGACTCAGGAAACTTCCTCAACTGATCTGTCCTATCAAAAATTCTGTCTACAATTTCCTGAGCCAAGTCAAGACTTTTCTCCTTGAAAAAGATATGATTAAAAATTTCATCCAAGCTCTGGAATGCATAAGGAGTCCACTTTACTTCAATATTTCAATTTGCCATGTTTAGCTAAAAAATATTCTCGGGCCTCTGACTGCTTAATCAAATCTCCACTTTCTATAGCTTTTCTGGAAAGTGCGTTCCTCGAATAAAACTCATCTTTGCTTAATGGAGACAGACCGGCTTCATACCTTTTAGCTTTACCATAAGCCAGTAAATGCTTTATTGCTTCAATTAAATGAACATCTTCTACTTTATCCAGCTCCATTTTAATTAATTCTATCTCTGACTGTAATTTTATAATTATTTTTTAGTAAAGATAGCGTTTTTCATGTTGACTTTGCTTGAATATATGGGGTGATATTTCATTATTGTTATTTTAAGTTTTTCAAACCGGGTTCTTTTTTAACACATAGTGTCTCTAAGAAAACAGCCCTTCTTTTATAAAATAAATTATTATTGATGAGATTTTTATTTTCTTTCTATGAGTTGATGCCTAAGCATCAATCGATTAGAAAAAAATGAAAAGATCGCGATAAGTCCCGAATGCTTTCGGGATAATTTTGGTGTGTTTTCTTTGAGATACTACATAGGATTCCAAATGCTTTCTACTATTAAATCCTTGATGCAATCGAGGATGACCAGGGGTTGATCCAAATATATTTAATTGGCCGCCTTAATTCATCCCTATTTCAAAACATTATATTTATATTTTCTATTATGGATATCAAGGATTGTTTTTATTGTAATCCATGAAGCCAATTAATTAAAGATAAAATACAATGGATCGGCCTTGGCAGCCATTATTAAGAATCTGGATAAAATATGTCTGACATCAAATTTGATTTATTGGGAAAAGATTTGATATTTTAGTGGTTATGGAAATTCAAGATGTCATTATAATAGGAGCGGGGCCCTGCGGACTCGCATGTGGTATTGAGGCTCAGGATAAAAATCTAAATTACCTGATTATCGATAAGGGGAATATCACCGAATCCATAAGGAGATATCCAATCAACATGTTGTTTTTTTCTACCTCAGAAAATATAGAAATCGGAAATGTCCCTTTCGTATCAATGGGCGCGCGACCAACCCGATCTGAGGCTTTGAAATATTACCGAAAGGTCGTCAATCATTTTGATTTGAATATAAAGCTATTTACCAGAATTGAAACTATTAAAAAAGATGGCGAAGTTTTTTTATTGACCACCGCCAATGAAACATTGAAGGCAAAAAAAGTCATTATTTCTACCGGTTATTATGATGTACCAAGATACTTGGACGTGCCGGGGGAGACTATGCCCCATGTCGGCCATTATTATGATGAGGCATTTCGCTACTCAAAAATGAAGGCTGTGGTGGTAGGGGGAGCCAATTCAGCCATTGAAACTGCACTTGACCTATATCGCAATGATGTAGATGTAACGGTGATCCATCTTTCTGATACGCTGGATAAAAGGGCTAAATACTGGATCGTTCCTGATCTGGAAAATAGAATTAAAAAGAATGAAGTCAAGGCATTTTTCAGACACAAAGTCACCGAAATCCACGAAAAAACCGTTACCATAGAAAACCTGGATAATGGCGCCAAAAAAAGTATAGATGCTGATTTTGTATTTCTTATGACAGGTTATCGACCAGATGCACATTTTCTTAACAAAGTTGGAATAACATTGGAGGGGGAAAACCTAATCCCAAAATTAAATCCCCAAACGTTTGAGTCGAACATCGAAGGTATTTACCTTGGCGGATCGATAATTGGAGGCGAAGAAACGACAAAAGTTTTCATCGAAAATGGCCGTCTTCATGGCAAGTCAATCATTTCGGATATCTTGAAAAAGCTCTAATATTCCATATTTCCTTCGGTATACCACTTGGCATATTTGATGTAGTTGTTGGCCGTTTCAAAAAAACTCCTTGTACCGTATCTCCGGCTTTATTCATTTTCATCCAGGATGTTTTGCTAAACACTTAGACTTTCTTTTTCATTTGCAGGCGAGCAAGGATGACCCCGAAAACACCTTATCTCTTGAAAATTATAAAATGATTATCTTTGTATATAAAGATTAAAATTATGAGAGCGCTAGAATTTAAATCAAAGATAAAAGATAACCAGATTCTGATACCGGCAGGGATACAATCTGAATTAAAGACTAATCAAGATAAAGATGTTAGAGTGATTGTATTAATTGATGATTCAGAATTGTATGATAACCTGATTTTTCAACAATCAACGCAAAGTCAATTTTTAAAAGGTTATGCTGATTCGGACTCAATTTATGATAGCCTTTGATTATGGATAAATTGAGTTTTGGAGACATCGTTTTATTGAAATTTCCATTTACAGATGGTAAGACCTTCAAGAAAAGACCAGCCCTGATAATTAATGATTATAATGACGGAGATATTATTGTTTGTAGGATAACAAGTCAAATTTATAATACCCTAAATGACATTTTCGTTGACAACTGGGAAAAATCCGGACTTAAGTTACCATCTGTAATTCGAGTACATAAATTGGCTACGTTGGAGAAAGATATGTTGAGAAAATCATGGGAGAGATTGATAACTCAATAAAAGAAAAAGTAAGGACAATAATAAAGCAATTGACAGATTGAAAAATTCGCCAGCAACCAACAATTAAGCTGTCATGCCGCGAAGTGGCTCTTCGGTGTAAGGTAGCAGATGTTTGACGCTTACCTTCGACTGTGGGATCTGAATAATTTTGGTGGCTAATATTCCATATTTCCTTCGGCATACCACTTGGCATATTTGATGTAGTTGTTGGCCGTTTTCAAAAAAACACCCTGCAGTTCTTCGCCCACTTTTTTTACTTTTTTGGCAGGCGCTCCGGCGTAAATATATCCTGATTCAACAATCGTATTTGCCAATACCACTGCCCCTGCAGCAACAATAGATCCGCTCTGAATTATCGCATTATCCATCACCACTGCATTCATGCCAATCAGTACATCGTCTTCGATGGTGCAGCCATGAACAACCGCATTGTGTGCAATCGACACATTTTTACCAATTATGACTTTGGCTTTTTTATAGGTACAATGTATCACTGCACCATCCTGAATGTTGGAGTTGTCACCTATTTCAATGGAATGCACATCCCCTCGCACCACGGCATTGAACCAGACGCTGCAATTTTTTCCCATTATAACTTCGCCAACAACTGTGGCATTATCTGCAATAAAGCAATTCTCTCCAAATTTTGGTTCGATTCCTCGAACGGGCAATATCAAAGCCATAAGGCATTCTTTTTTTAGGCAACAAAAGTATAATCAGCAAAGACATAATTAAAGAAATAATCCATCTTTCTTGTTTCATTAGGACAATATGAATACCTGGAATAAATAAACGAAGTATAAATTTGTGAATTAAGTACCTTTGCACTTTAACATACAACATGGCTAACAGAAGTAAGCAAAAGTATCCATTTTCAAAAGAGCAAATCCCCCAATTATTGTCCTGGGCAGCAGAGCATGAGTATTTTTCTTTTTTAAATGGAAATGAATATCCTGCGTTACATGGCTCATTTTCAAATTTACTTTTTGTTGGCAGAAGATCTTTTGTGGAAAGTAACGAAAACTCATTCCATAAGCTCAACCAACTGATTCAGCAATCTAACGATTGGCTATACGGTTATTTTAGTTATGACCTGAAAAATGAAATTGAAGCATTGGAGAGTAATAATCCGGTTTCTATCCCGGTCAATCATCTCGGTTTTTATACCCCGGAAATCATTATTCAGATAAAATCGACTGAAATTATAATTGAATCGTTTGATGATCCGGATATTTATTATCATGAAATAATTTCTGAGGAAGTTCATTTAGAATCACAAAAGCAAAACATTGGCCCTTTAACTTCTTCTTCTTCCAAAAGACAATACATGGATAAGGTAAGAAAGATAAAATCGGGTATTGTTGAAGGAGAATTTTATGAGATGAATTATTGCATCGAGTTTATGGCTGAAACAACATCTTTTGATCCCGTGACCTGTTACAAGCGATTGAATTCCATTTCTCCAATGCCTTTTTCAGCTTTTATGCGAATTGGAGAAGTGTATCTTATTTGTGCTTCACCGGAGCGGTTTATAAAAAAAGGCGGCGACAAGATTATTTCACAGCCAATAAAAGGCACGACCCGAAGAAGCTTTGATAAAAAAGAAGATGAAGCCCTGAAAAATGCGTTGAAAATTAGCGAGAAAGAACAAGCAGAAAACCTTATGATTGTAGATCTTGTGCGTAATGATTTGGCTAAAAGCGCACAAACAGGCAGTGTGTCGGTTGATGAGCTATTTGGAATTTATACCTTTAAAAAAGTGCATCAAATGATTTCTACCGTGTCTGCTACCCACAATAAAAGATGCTCAACAACTGACATAATCAAGCATGCCTTTCCTATGGGAAGTATGACAGGTGCTCCAAAAATCCGTGTTATGGAGGAGATCGAATCGTTGGAGCATTCCGCACGCGGGCTATACTCCGGCGCCGTAGGATGTTTTTCTCCAAATCAGGACTTTGATTTTAATGTGGTTATTCGATCGATAATTTATAATTCAGAAAACCGTAAGATCTCATTTCACGTCGGGAGCGCTATTACGAATGATTCAGATCCGGGATTTGAATATAATGAGTGCTTACTGAAGGCAGAATCCTTGATGGAAGTATTGTCCTGAAATCGATTTTTGTAGCTATATATACTTTTTTGAATAAATATTTAACTCTGCCAATTTGTCATATTGCTTTCTAAATTATTATATTTGCAACCTGTTTTCTGCAACAGGAAGAAATCATAAAAAAACGAATGGATAAGGGAATAAGCGATATTGGAGTAATTTCAGAAAAAGAAGAAAGTTGCGAAACTCAACTCATTAGCAAGGAGCTTAATACGGGTAAATCAAAGAAGCTTTATGTTGAAAGTTATGGCTGCCAAATGAATTTTTCTGATAGCGAGATCGTTACGTCAATTTTGGCCAAAGAAGGTTACGACACTACCTCTGATTCTGCAGAAGCAGACCTGATCCTGATAAATACGTGTTCAATTCGGGATCGCGCCGAACAAACCGTTCGTAAGCGTCTCAGCCATTTCAATGCATTGAAAAAGAAACGACCTGACATAACAGTGGGCGTTTTGGGCTGTATGGCAGAACGCCTTAAAAGTAAATTACTGGAAGAGGAAAAAATTGTTGACATGGTCGTTGGCCCTGATGCATATCGCGATTTGCCAAACCTTGTCAGTAAAGTTGAAGAAGGTCATAAAGCTGTAAATACCTTTCTCTCCAGAGAGGAAACGTATGCAGATATTAGTCCGGTAAGGCTGAATTCTAATGGAGTGACAGCCTTTATTTCCATCATGCGTGGATGTAATAACATGTGTTCATTTTGTGTAGTGCCCTTTACAAGGGGAAGAGAACGCAGCCGTGATCCTCAATCTATTGTAAATGAAGCCAGAGATCTTTTTGTCAAAGGATATAGAGAAGTTACCCTCCTCGGACAGAATGTAGATTCATACAATTGGTCCCCGAATCAGGAGTTCAATGGGAGTGGAAACCTTGAAAAAGCCAATGAAAAGGAAGTTATGAGCTTTGCTGGACTTTTGGCGGAAGTGGCCGAAATTCATCCGGATCTGAGGGTTCGATTTTCCACCTCTCATCCAAAAGACATTACCGATGAAGTGCTTTATACCATAAAGCGCTATGACAATATTTGTAAATACATACATTTTCCTGCTCAAAGTGGAAATACCCGAATTTTGGAGTTGATGAATCGTACGTATTCCAGAGAATGGTACATAAGGAAAATCGATGTAATCCGGGAGATATTAGGTGTAGAGTGCGGAATCTCATCAGATATGATTACAGGTTTTTGCTCAGAAACGGAAGAAGAACACAAGGATACGCTTACTCTGATGGATTATGTGCAATACGATTTTTCATATATGTTCATGTATTCTGAGCGCCCGGGAACACTAGCGGAAAAAAAATACAAGGACGACATACCCGAAGAAGTAAAAAAGAGAAGGTTAAGTGAAATAATTGATAAGCAACAGGAATTATCGTTGGCCCGGAATAAAATGGATTTGAACAAAATCCATAGGGTGTTGATTGAAGGATTTTCCAAAAGATCTGAACAGCATTTACAGGGAAGGAATAGTGCAAATAAGGTAGTTGTTTTTCCGAAAGCCGATTTCAAAAAAGGGCAATACGCAAATGTGCTGGTGCATGAATGTACCTCAGCCACGCTTATTGGTGAGTCAGTATCATAGAATAGAAAGAAAATAGATAAAGTGAACGATCCAGAAATTCAAAATATAAAACAAAGATTTGGAATAATCGGAAATGCTCCTCCGCTAAACCACGCCATTGAAGTTGCCAGCCAGGTAGCTCCAACCGATATGACAGTTCTAATTACGGGAGAAAGCGGAAGTGGGAAAGAGTCTTTTTCAAAAATTATTCACCATTTAAGCGCCAGAAAGCATGGGAAATTTATAGCGATTAACTGTGGCGCTATACCCGAGGGGACGATTGACTCCGAACTGTTTGGCCATGAGAAAGGCTCTTTTACAGGAGCACATGAAGCTAGAAAAGGATACTTTGAGGTCTCCAATGAGGGCACTATTTTCCTTGACGAAATTGGTGAGCTGCCTTTGGCTACCCAAGCCCGGCTACTTAGAGTTTTGGAATATGGCGAGTTTATAAAAGTCGGTTCCTCAAAAGTATTAAAAACAAATGTGCGCGTTGTTGCCGCCACTAATATTGACCTTTTAGAGTGGGTCGAAAATGGAAAATTCAGACAAGATTTATACTATCGATTAAATACGGTTCCAATCTATGTTCCTGCATTACGTGATCGTGGTGCAGATATAGAATTGTTGTTTCGGAAATTCGCCTCAGATTTTTCTGAAAAATATAAAGTAAAACCATTATTCCTCACCGATGACGCCAAGATCGCTCTAACAAAGTATCGTTTCCCGGGAAATATCAGACAACTGAAAAATCTGGCAGAACAGATCTCAGTCCTTGAAATAAACAGAGAAATAAATAGTGAAAAGCTAATAAAATACCTTCCTTCCAAAAGCAACTATTTGCCAACTCTTTACCAGCAGCAACCTGACCAGGAGAAAACCGGCTTATCTGAAAGAGAACTGCTCTACAAAGTGCTTTTTGATATGCGAAAGGATGTGAATGAACTAAAGAAACTTGTGCATGGCATGATCAATGAAGAGGTAATAGATCCGGGTGGCATGGAAAATACCAATGCACACATATTCAGAAATACACCGGAACCTACTATTTCAAATGAGATAAACCCAAGTCCCTTTGTCATTGATTCTTCAGATTCTTCTTATGATTTTGACAATATTGAAGATATTTCACATGAAACTGAGCGGGACGAATCATTATCTATTGAAGCAAAAGAAAAGGAACTGATTATTAAAGCATTAAGAAAAAATAATAACAAAAGAAAATATGCTGCCAGAGATCTTGGAATCTCAGAAAGAACGTTATATAGAAAAATCAAACAATTTGAAATCGATGATTAGACAAATTTTTATTTTCTTTCTTCTGACGGTCGTTGTGGCAGGTTGTGGTGTTTATTCATTTACCGGAGCAAATATTTCTCCTGAAATTAAGACCATTTCTATACAGACATTTTATGATGAAGTTGGCACCGGGCCGCCTAATTTAAGTCAGTTGTTTACTGAAAACATTAAAGATTATTATCAGCAAAATACAAGCCTGACACTTACGGACAGCGAAGGTGACCTCCAGCTTGAAGGGAGTATAACCGGTTACAGATTAACTCCTATGGCGCCAAGAGCATCAGGAAGCCAAAATTTTGAAGATGCGGATATTGCAGCGCTTCAAAGATTGACCATCACTATAAAAGTGACCTATGTCAATATACAAGACGATAGCTATGATTTCGAAAGTCAGGCTTTTTCTTTTTATCAGGATTACGATCCGGAAAAAGAAGATTTTAACAGCATAGAAGCTACGCTTGTAGAAGAGATTTATGAGGCCATTATTCTCGATATATTTAATGCCTCAGTAGCAAACTGGTAGTTTAAACTTATGATTTGTGGAAAAAGACAGAATTAACTTTATTCTCAATAACTCATCTGAAGCTACAAAAGATGATATATTCCTATTAGAAAAAGAGATCAGGAAATACCCCTTTTCTCAGATGCTCCATATTCTTCTTGCAAAAATTCAATTTAATCTCAATAGTGAAGGGAAAAGCAAGAAATTGTCTAGCGCTGCTATTTATTCTACTGATCGGTCAATATTAAAAAAAGTAATCCAGGGGGAAGGGTATCTGGAGGATCACAAAAAAATTGTTGCATATCAGAGCCTGCAAAAAAAATTACATGAGCCCGACACGAACTATAAAAAAGAGCCAATCACCTTTACCACGGAAAATGAAAGCGCCTCTATTTATTCTGAAGTATTAGAAAATCTTAAACAGTTAAAATCTCTGCGAAAGGAGTTTCTATTTCTGGATAGTGAGGAACAAGAATCTGTGATTCAAGATGAGCCTGTGAACTTGAAAGAAAAAGGATCAGAGAAAAAGGTTAAAAAAAGTCAGCATCCTGGAGTTGGGAAAAAGGGAACCGTTAAAGCTAAGGATAAGAAGTCTGATTCAAGACAAAAAAAGTTAGATAAAATAATTGTAAAAGATGAAATTCTAGATAGTAGGGTCAATGCGTTTTTCTTGAATGAGATTGAGAAAAATGAAGAATCAAAAGATCTGGAAAAAACAACAGGGATCGATCAGAATCAAATTATTGAAAAATTCATAGTAGAGCAACCTAGTATTGGAAGCCTAAAAAAAGGCGCTGAAAAATCATCTGATGAGATCAATAAAGACCTTTCTGAAAGGAGCACGAAATTTGGTGATGACTTAATTTCGGAAAATTTGGCTATAATTTTGCTAAAACAAGGAAAGAAAGAGCGATCAATTGATATTTATAAAAAATTAATTTGGAAATTACCACAAAAAAAGGCGTACTTTGCGGCTCGAATTGAAGAAATAAAAAAGTAGGGAAATGTTTACAGTCATTATTACATTTATTATTATTTTCGCTTTACTGCTGATTTTAGTTGTTTTAGCGCAGAATTCAAAAGGTGGTGGATTGTCCAGCCAATTTGGCGGAGGAGGAACAAGCCAGGTGATGGGTGTAAAAAGAACAGGAGATTTTTTGGAAAAAGCGACTTGGTTTTTTGCCATTACGGTGCTTATCTTAAGTTTAGCAACGCATGTTTATTTGGGTGAGAATATCGACGCCCCTGGAATGAATAGTCCGAATCTTGAACGCGCTGAAGAGCAAACAATATTGCCACCCGCAAGCAGCAGCCCGCTACCTATCGAAAGTACTGAACCTATAGAGGGCGATGCCGGACTCGATGGGTTGGTTGAAGAAGAAAATAAGTAGCCAGATCTCTATCTCACAAAATTTTCATTAAGAAAAGAAGCCGGAATTCTCAATATTCTCTAAGTAAAATAGGGGTATGTGTATTCATATTTGAGAATTCGACTTTTCTATTTAGTGAGTAAGTGAAGGTCTCTGAATCACTTTCACTACTTCCTCTTAACGGCTCAATTGAAATAATAAGGAGAATGGAATTTTAACCACAGAGGCAATAGAGTTTGAATACACAGAGCAAACACAGAGCTAATATCCCTTGTCCTTCCGGCTGCCAACTACTACGCTTATTATCACTTTTTAATTGCAGAACATTAAAATTGATTATAGATTATCAGTTCGTAATACAAGCATGCTCTTTAGGGCACCTCTATTAATTCGTTTTGGAATACCAACGCAGGTATTTTTTTCAGAAACAAGACGTCAAAAACGGAGTTTAGCATCGCTAAATGAGTATTTTGATAACGCTGTAGCTGGAAAAAAG
>SDBV01004643.1_pt1 | contig 19646 bp, 12 predicted proteins | sample 2277081 | NCBI WGS metagenome assembly SDBV01 (sample SAMN10402039, study PRJNA504765) | marine sediment metagenome | isolation source: marine sediment core GS10_PC15, 223 cmbsf | place: Arctic Ocean: Southern Knipovich Ridge | collected 2010
CTCGCCCACGCCGTCGACATGTCCCTGCACCATGTGCCCGTCGAGCGCGTCGGATGCTTTCAGCGCCCGTTCGAGGTTAACCGGACTGCCCGCCCGCAACTTGCCCAGCGTGGTTTTGGCGAGCGTCTCGGTAATCACGTCGAACTCGCCCGTTTTGCCGCGGATCTGCGCTGCGGTGAGGCAAGCGCCGCACACAGCCACGCTGTCGCCGGCGCCCAGGCCCTCTGCGATCGGACCTAGATCGATCGTCAACCGTTGCCCGCCGGCCGAGGCCGCCACGCCGCGCACCGCACCGATATGTCGAACGATACCCGTGAACATGTTGCGTTCATGCTATGACATCGCCCGCTCCCGGGCCAACGAAAACCAGTATCCCCGCAGACCCAATTTGTCATCGCCCGATCGTCAAGCTTTTGCTGGAACGCAAGTTTCTCTATAATAGAAGCATGAACATTAACGCGAAACTCGAAGAACTGCGTCAGAACATCGAATCGGTATTGCTCGGCAAGTCCCACGCCGTCCGCCAGGTGCTGGTGGCGTTGCTGGGCCAGGGGCACGTGCTGCTGGAAGACGTACCAGGCGTCGGCAAAACGGTCCTGACCCGGGCGGTCGCCAAGAGCATCGACTGCACGTTCAGCCGCATTCAGCTAACGCCCGACCTGCTGCCCAGCGACATCCTGGGCGTCAGCGTGTACGACCCGAAGACGGGCGAGTTCCGTTTCAATCGCGGGCCGATCTTCGCCAACATCGTCCTGGCCGACGAGATCAACCGGACAACTCCGCGAACCCAAAGCGCCCTGCTGGAAGCTATGAACGAATCGCAGGTCACTGCCGACGGCGTTACCCACCGGCTCGGCCCGCCGTTCATGGTGCTGGCCACGCAAAACCCGTACGAGTTCGAGGGCACGTACTTCCTGCCGGAAAGCCAGCTCGACCGGTTCATGCTCCGCATCCGCATGGGCTACCCCAGCCGCGACGCCGAACGCCAGATCATTCGTCTCCAGCCGGCCCGGACGCGACTGGAGAATCTCCAGCCGGTGGTGAACGTCGAAGACATCATGGCCATGCGGTCGCAGGTGCTTGCGGTTCGGATCGACGAGGCTATCGAGGAATACATTTTGTCGATCGCCGATGTCACACGTCGCAGCGAAGAGTTGACCATTGGCCTCTCGCCACGAGGCACGCTGGCGCTTACCCAGGCGTCGCGGGCGTCGGCCGTGCTGGACGGGCGAGACTTCGTCGTGCCCGACGACGTCAAGACGCTCGCCCCGTCCGTCTGCGCACATCGGCTGACGACGCGGTCGCTCAGTCACGACGGGGCGGCCAGCGAGGCGATCTTCAACAAGCTGCTCGAAACCATTCCAGTCCCGAAATAATCTCAAGAAAATCTCTCCATGACCGACAGTCGCGAAAAAACGCGCGCTGGCTGGACCCGGCTGCGACTTACGCGGGCGGGGTGGCTATTCCTGCTGATGACGTTTCTGGTGACCCTGGCCGCCATCCGATCCGAAGCGGCGCTGATGCTCGCCATGTGCGGCGCGCTGGGCGGCGGGCTGATCGCATCGGCGGCACTGGCCTGGCGGATGGTGACGGGTATCGGCGTGCGGCGAGATATGCTCGACAGGGCGTGGCAAAACCAGACGGTCCACCTGGCCTACCACTTGCGCAACAAACGACGCGGCAGTTGCCTGGGCCTGCGCGTGCAGGAGATCGCGTCAAAAGGGCTCGACTGCGCTGCGGGCTACTGCGTGCAGTTGCCCCCGCGGGCAGTCTTCCGCGCCGGAGCGAGGTTCGTCGCCCGACGTCGCGGACGCATCCAACTGAGCGCCGTCGAACTATCCACGAGTTTTCCGTTCGGCCTGATCGTCGCTCGACGCACCATCTATGTGGATACGTCCATGATGATCTGGCCGGCACGCGGGCGACTGAAATGCGAACTGCTGCACCGCGGCGCGGTGGAAACGTCCTCGGCCCCGCCCAGCGGCGCTACCGGCGGGCAGGACGAGTTCTTTGGCCTGCGGGAATACCGGCCCGGCGACAACCCAAGGTGGATTCACTGGCGGCGCAGTGCGGCCAGGCAAACGCCTGTCGTCCGCGAGATGGCCCGCCCCCAGCCGGAAACCCTCTGGCTGCTGCTGGACACGCAAGTCGCCGACGCCGAGCCTGCCAGCCTGGAAGCCCTGGAAGCCTTGGAAAAAGCCCTGCGGTTCTGCGCCACGCTGATCGACCACGCACTGAGTCGCGGCTATAGCGTCGGGCTTGCGCTGGCCGGAGCGGACGGGCCTAATATCATGCTCGCCGACGAGGGCGTCGGCCATCGCGGCGTGCTGCTGGACGCGCTGGCCGACGTCGGCGTCAATACGAACGCCCCACTCGACCAGACGATCGAGCGCCTGCGTCGCCGTCACCTCGCACAGGGCCAGGCCATCGTCGTCAGCTCCAACTCGCACGACGCTTCGCTGGCGGCGGTGCGTATGGCATGCAGGCACCTGACTGTAATAACCGCGAACAATCTGTCCGAGGTGTTCGAAGACATCGCCCCACCAGGAGATTCCTCCGATGCCGCTTAGGAAATTCACCCCGGCAGAGAAAGTCCTCTCCGAGCGACGGCGGATGGATCAGCCGCTGCTGGCGACGGTCTGGCTGGGCGCGATGGCGTGGAGCATCGGGGGCGGGCAATGGTTCTACCTCGCGGCTGCGACGTTCGCCGTGACGATCCACCTGCTGGCCGTCCGCCGCGCGATGGAAGTCCACGTCCATCGGCTGTTCATTAACATGGGCGTGTTGTGCTCGACTGCAATACTGGCGATGGAACTGAAAGCAGGCAACTGGACGGTGCTCGAGTCAATCGGCCACTACCTGATCCTGCTGCAACTCTGCAAATTATTCGAACGCAAAAGCAATCGGGATTACGCGCAGATCCTGGCCCTCAGCGCCCTGTCGATGGTGGCCGGGAGCATGATATTCATTTCGCCTGTCTTTGCCATACTGGCTGCGGTCTACGTCTGGCTGTTGTGCCACACCGCCATGATCTTCACGCTCAAACGCGGGCTGGAAGCGGCGATGGGTACGCAACTGGCCACGGAATCCCAGCCGCCCGACGTCGACCAGTTGGCGTGGAACGTGATCCGCACCTGGCCGAAACTGGCGTTGCGGCGTAGGAGAATGCTGATCCTCGCGATCGCGGCGGTGTGCGGCATTGTGGTGTTTGTTATGTCGCCGAGGGAAGGCAACTCGCCGAAAGCCATGGCGCCCGGAGGTTCGGGCGCAACTACGGGCTTTACCGAAGAGGTCAGGCTCAACGAGCATTCCGGCCGGGTCTACCAGTCCAACTCCGTTCTCATGCAAGTGCGATTCAGCGCATCGCCAGGCGGGCGGATACCGGCCGGGCCGGCAAGCTATCTGCGAGGCGCGACGTTCGGTCTCTACAGCGATTCAGGCTGGTCCAACCCCCCGGCCGATCCCGAACTGGGCGACGATCTGCCGATGGAGAACCTGCCGAAAAAATGGCTACGGAACACATTCGTTCAGGAAGTGTCCATGCAGTCTTCGCTGCTGCCGCACATGTTCGCCTGCTACCCGACCTTCTTTGTGGAGCCTGCAATAGGCCGGCCCCGTTTCCAAAGAGACTTAACGGCCAGGCTCCGCACGAACCGCCGCCCGGCCCACGTTCGCTACAAGGCCTACACGATCTCTCGGCCGCTCCCGATCGATGTTCGCCGGGCTCTTGCAACGCTCCGCCGCTTCGATCAGGCGCAACTGCCAGCCGACCCCACGCAAGGCGTGCAGGCCGGCGAGCGGGTAAAAAAACTTGCCCGCACGTGGTGCGATGATTTGCTGGAGCTTCGAAACAGTCCGGGCCAGGATCAGAGCCAATTGGACATCCAGATAGCCAGGCGAATCGCGGGGCGACTTCGCAAGGAGTATGACTATACGCTGGACCTGAGCAAGTCCGACCCCACGCGAGACGGTGTGGAAGATTTCCTGTTCTACATGAAAGAGGGACACTGCGAATATTTTGCCTCGGCGATGACCGTTCTGTGTCGCACACTCGGCGTTCGCGCCAGGCTGGCGACTGGTTTCGTGCCCGACGAATACGATGCGAAAAACGACTACTACGTCATTCGCGGCCGAGACGCCCACGCCTGGACGGAAGTGTACACCCCCGCCACCGACTGGATCGCCATCGACGCGACGAGTTCGTCCGGTCGTGACATGCACGGGCAAACGACTTGGGCGCCGGCCAAGCGATTCTGGGCCCGCCTGGAATTTCTCTGGTACGAAAAAATCGTCGGCTATAACAACGACTCCAGGCGTAAGCTGAGGGAATGGGTCCAGGCGACGATCGCTTCAATGCACGAATCACTTCGAAAGGGGCTGGATAATTGGCTGCAGGATCATGCGGGGTTCCTAGCGCAGGGAATTCTGGACCGCGTGCTGGTGCAGATCCTGCTCCTGGCCGGCGTGATCGGGGCAATCGTCGAGGGCATTCTGCTCGGGCGGGCGCTGCGGAGAGGGAGACGAAAACGAAAGCAGGAAGACCTGCTGCTGCCAGTGCCTCGAAAGCAGATGCGATTCCTGCGGGAGTTCACCAAGCTACTCCAGCAGCACGGGCTGCGTCGTGAACCCAGCCAGACGCTGCGGGAATTCGCCGGCGTCGCAGCCGAGAGGCTCGCCCTGCCGAGGCGAGCAGTGACGGATATCGTCGAGTTATCGTACCGCGTCCGATGGGGTTGGCGGGTTCCAGACCGACAGGAACTTCGCCGGGCGGAGCACCTCGTGGCGGAAATGTCGGCCCGTTTGAGCGGGTGAATTGCAGCCAGACGATTGCTTCGCGGCCCGCGCGGCCGCACAATGGCAGCGTAACCATTCTTATCTATCATGACAGGAGTCAACCGATGCGAGTTTGTTTCGTAGGCCCGCCAATGTCGGGCAAGAGCGTACTGTTCGCCGCCGTTGCCAAAGCGGGCGGTTCCAACGTGGACCTGAGCCGTCGCGATCAGCCTCACCTGGCCGTCGTTAAGGTGCCCGACGAGCGGATCGACTGGCTGGCTGAATTGCACAAACCCAAGAAGATCACGCTGGTGGAACTGGAATTTCTGGACCTGCCTGGCTTCGACCTGCGCGACCAGGCGACACGCAACCGGGCCAGAGCGCACTGGCAGGCAATGCGACAATGCGACATGATCGTGCTGGTGGCGCGAGCCTTCAAAAACGAGTCCGTGCCGCCCTATCGCAATCGGATCGACCCGGCCGACGATGTAACCGAACTGCTCACCGAACTGCTGTTCGCCGATCTGGACCAGGTGACCGCGCGAATCGAAAAGCTCGAAACGTCGCTGAAAAAACCCACCGGCCATCACGATGAACATCAACGCGAGCTGGACCTGATGCGCCGGCTGTGCGAAACGCTCGAATCCGAAAAACCAATCGCCGACGCGATCGAAACCGAACTTGAAGCCAAACTCATCCGAAGCTTCTCCTTCCTCTCGCAAAAGCCGCTGCTGGTGGTGCGGAACTGCTCGGAAGACGACCTGGCCGACGCACCGGACCAGATCGCCCAGACGCCATGCATTTCGCTTTCGGCCCAGATCGAAGAGGAAATCGCCCAACTGTCTCCCGAAGAGCGCGGCGAGTTCCTGGCCGACCTTGGCACCGATGCGACCGCCCGCGATCGGCTGGTGCGTGCCTGTTATACCGGACTGAAGCTGGCGAGTTATTTGACGGCGGGCGAGCCCGAATGCCGCGCCTGGACGATCCCAGCCGGGACCGACGCGGTAACCGCAGCCGGCGAGATTCACTCCGACATCGCGCGAGGTTTCATCCGGGCCGAGACGGTCGCGTTTGACGATCTTCGCGAGGCGGGCGACATGAAGGCGGCCAAGGCAGCCGGCAAGGTCCGCCTGGAAGGCAAAACCTACGTCGTGAAGGACGGCGACGTGATCGAATTCCGTTTCAACGTGTAGAGAAGAAACACATCGGCCGGCCTAGGCGCTGGCCGAACGGACAGAGCGAGTGTTTTTCAGGCGGAAAAGGCAAAAACCGAAGCGAACGCCACTGCAGCGTGTGATTCGCGCCGCAGCTTGGGTGGGGCTGACATTGCTGGTTGCCTACGTGTGCCTGCCGCTGTGGGCGCCGACCGGCCTGATCCGCGACTACCTGGCCGACGATCTCTCGCAACAACTCGGCGTGGACGTCCGAATCGACACTGTCTCGCTCAGTTGGTCGGGCGGGGTGGAAATCCGCAACCTGCAAATCGACTCGCCGGAAGGCTTCGACGATCGGCCGATGATAATCGTGCCTCGCATCCTGGCGGACCTGGCCCCCATCGAAATGCTGATCAGCAAGCAGATCGCATGGATGGTGATCGAGTCTCCCCAGGTGTTCGCCGAAATCCGATCGGACGGAAAGCTCAATCTCAGCTCGCTGGAAAAACTCCACTTCGACATCGAAACCCAGCAGATCAGCGTCCGACAGGCCCAGGCTGAAATCTGCCTGCCGCAGCACGAGCCGACGCTCAAGGTGCAAATTCACGATGCAGAATTTTTCGCCGGGCAGGTACAGCAGCTCGGGCGGGTAACCATGTCGGCCGCGATGGACCAGGACACACGCTGGGCCCCAGTGAGCCTTCGCCTGTCGGCAGGCAATGAACCGGATGTCGCAGCCAACGCCGTATTTAATTTCGCGAATATAGAACTTGAGCCGCTGAAGCTGGATAAACTACTGGGCCTGCCCCTGCAAAAACTCAGCGGCCTGTGCCGAGGCTCGCTGGAACTGCAGGTCGACAGCCAGGGAGTAGTGGACAGCTTCAGCTTTCACGTGCAGATTCGCAACCTCGACGCCCAGCCCGTGAACGGGCCGAGACTGCCGGTGATCGACGAAGCGTACCTGCGAATCGTAGCGGCGTACGACCCGCTGATCGGCCACCTGAACATTCAATCGGCATCCGTTCGCCTGCCTGGGATCGACCTGACCGGGCGGGCGGAGCTACATCGCGACGTCTGGAAGGGAAGCTGGCAGTCGATAAGCGAACTGGAACTGGAAGGCCAGATTCGCCTCGATCAGCTCTCGGCCTTGCTGGGCGGACAGGCGGAACTGCCGGGAGAATTTCACACCACCGGCCCGCTCAACGTGCAATTGTCCATCAAGCAGGACGAGATGCAAGTTCGCACCCGACTGAGCGCACAGGGCGACGAGATGACGATTCATCGCGGGGCCATAGAGATCAAGCCCGCCGGTGGGCCGCTCGGGGTGACCGTGGCGTCGAAGCTCGATCTGCGCGAATGGCGGCTGGAGATAACCGACGCAAAACTCCATGCGGGCGAAAACGAGTTCGTCGCGACCGGGCAAATCGAAGACCTGCGAAAGCTGGCCCGGCAACTAGACCCGCGCGACGGGCCGCCTTCGCTGCAAGCGATGCTGCGAAGTCTCGCACTGGCCAAAGGCCGAGGCGAATGGCAGATCCGTGACTGGGCTTCGCTGGGTCGGCTGATCTCGGCCGATACCATTCAATCCAATGTGTCCGATATGTCGGATGTGTCGAAAAGCATTCAACCAAATAGCGCCATCCATGGCGAGTGGTCGCTGCATCAACCTGGCCAGCCCGACATGCAACTGAGTGTTTCGGTCCCGGCCGGCATTGGGCTGACCGTCGGGCAGGCGTTCGCCAAGCCGGTCGATTCTGAACTGCGCCTGGAACTGGCCGGTTCGATCGATCGCGACAGGCCCGCGATGAACGATTGCAGCGCGTCCCTCCGGCTGGGCGACGGCGTTATTTCCGTAGACAACGCTTCGCTGACATTGTCGGCCGGCGACAGCCCAGACCAACCCGTCGCCGCAATCAAAGGCGATCTGCAAGCGACGAACATCGAGGCGATCCTCCAGCACTTGCCGGTTGCGGCTCGGCTGATGGGTAGCGCGGTGCGGGGCGACATTCGTGGCCACTGCGAGGCGACAATTCAAGGCAACCAGTCGCGAGCAATAATATCTTTCGACCTGACCGATGTGGATATCCGGGCCGGACGGGCATTCGTAAAGTCGGCCGGGGACGAGGCAAAAATATCCGCGTCGCTGCTATTCAATTTCACCGACACCAACCCGCGCTGCCAAGCCGTAATCATCGGCGAAATGCCCGGCGCGGCCGTAGCCCTGACAGCAGCCGGACCGAACTCTCCGCTGAGGTTTAGCGGCAAGGCAACTTTCTTTGATGCAAGCCGCCTGGCGAAGCTATCGCCATTTGTCGCCGACGCCCTTGCCGGCGGAGAACTTTCCGGCCGGGTTGAACTCGAAGGCGACGCCGAAATGATCGAGAACAACTTGAAGGTGGTTCTCAACTGTAATGCCGATGAATTGGCGATGACCGGCGGCGGCAAGCGGAAGCGCCGCAAAAACGCCGGCACGCCGCTTCAGTTTGAACTGACGACACAGATCGACTTGTCGGCCGGCGAGCCGGTCGGCATGGATATCGATCGCCTTTTCGCCCGCCTGGGCAACAGCGAGGCCGAACTTCGCGGCCACATGGACCTGCCTGACGCCAAACCACATAGTGCAACTCAGCCGGCCTATCCAACGCTGCCGGTGCAGGCGAACGGACGGGTCTCGCTGCATTTCGACGATGCGCTGCTCGATCTTCTGCCGGAACTGGCCGCCCCGGCCCGGAAGCACTCCATGAGCGGGCGGATTACCGCCAGCGCAAGCATTCACGCCGACAGCCAGGAATATCTCGCCAACGTACGATTGGATGCGTCGCAATTCGCGATGGGCGAGTACCGGCTGAAGTGGTCTGATGACACGAACGCGGTGCAATTGCAGTTACAAAAGCCTCTCTCGCTGCCGGCCGGGGGCGACATTCAACTGTCCGCATCGAGCGACCTGTCGCGCATTCGGCTGAAATCGACTGCGATCAAACTCGGGCAAACACGAATCGACGCGACCGGCCTGATTCACCTTGGCAACGATGCAAGCATCCTTAATCGCCGGGCGACCAAGGCAGCAGTCCACGTCGTCATGCAGACAGGCCCGTCCGAGCAACTCGTGCAGTTCGCGCCGGGACTCAAGCGATTCCAGCCGACCGGTAACGCTCTGCTGACCGGCCACCTGCTCTACGGCCCGTCCGGGTGGAAAATCGCCTCCGTCGATCTTAGCTGCGAGAAGCTCAGCGCCCGACACGCCGGGAAGGATATTTCGATCGCGGGAACGTTATCCCTACGGGAGATTTGCCTCGACCAGGACGAAAACGTCACGATCGGATCGCTGAAAACAGACGGGTTGGAATTATACGCCGGGGACAATCACGGCTGGCTGATCGCCGAGTTGACAAACCTGCCGCACAAGCCCACCGGCCGATTTGATCTGCTCGTCGAGCATCTGGACACGCAAGACCTGTCCGACTGGCTGTCCGGCGAGCCAGCCCGCTCGGCCGATACCCAGCCTGCAAGCGAACCGCTCGCCCTCACGCCGAAACAGGCCGCCGCCCTGGCCAAAGACGCGGAAAATCTGCTGAAGACATTCCGCGAGTCGCTTGGCGAGGCCTCGCTTGACGGACGCGTATGCATCAATCGATTTAAAACCTTCGATCCTTCCGTGGAACAGTCTTACGAAATGCGACACCTGGAATTGAACGCCCGGGCCAAGCGAGGGCGAATCTCTCTGGCCTACGCAGGCGGGCTCAATGGAGGCACGACCCGCGGGCGGTACAGCTTCGATCTGGATGAAGATGCGCCCGTCGTCACCTACGAAACATCGTTGCGGGATTTGATCGCCACCAAAAACATTCAGCCGCAACTTGCGAGATATTTTCCGGGCAACACGGTTTCCGGACTGTTCAATCGTACGGAAACCTCTACGATTCCGCTGACGGACCTGCTGGCCAACACACTCGATTTCCGCCATCAGCTGCACCCTGTCGGGCGGGCCGAGACCATCGCAACAGACGGCCTGCTCATCGGCCGGGCCGCGCCGGGATCTATCACCCGTATATTTCCCGGGCTGAACATGGCGGAGTACCGCTACAAGAAAATGACCAGCTACGCGACGTTTCGCCCGAACGGCTGGGCCGAGAACGACATGGTCTTCAGCGGGAACATGTACGACACGTACATCAACGGAACCACCGACGCCAATAACATCGGCAACTACGAACTCGGGCTGATTTTGCTCGGTACGCCGCAGTCGGCCGACTGGAACCATCGCTACCGTCAGGGCCGCATCCCCATTTTCCGCGTGAACGCTCGCATCGAGGGCGGCAAGATGCACGACGAAAAGGTCACGTACCTCTGGCCGAACGAAACGCTGTTCGTCGTCTTCCTCGAAAACAATATTTTCTACCGCCTCTGGCTAAACGCTCAGAAGGATCGACCGGCGACACCCGGATGATGCATTCGCGGACCGGCCGGAAATGTTTTTTGCGATCGCTTTTGTCAGGAACTGTTAACATGGCCACGCAAGTGGGCCATGGCACCCATCTGCAAGCTGCGAGCGTCCAAGCGAGCGGTTTTTCTAATGAGTGCCTGAACGTGCGGTTTTTGTAATGAGTGCCTACGCGTACAATTGTTGTTTAAAAGCCGGTTGATGAGTCCCGATAAATCGCAGCGTATCGGCCGGAAATATTTTTTGCGTGAGCGTCCGAGCGAGCGGTAATAAGTCCGAGAAACGACTGATCATGAGCGACAGCCAGACCGCCCACACCGAACAATCGCATCGAGATGCCACGCGCCTTCAATATGGCGGGCGGGTCCGAACGATCATCTTCCTGACGATGAACCTGGCTGTCTTTGCCGTGGCGGTTTCGTTTTGGCACTACCTGGCGACCGGACAATGGTGGGATTTTTCAGCCCAGGCCTACTATCGCGGGCTGGTCACTCCGCTCAGCGACATTTTTCTGCACCCACTGAGCATTCTCACGCACCCGTGGCTGACACCCGTGCTGGGGCTGCTGCTGGGGGTGATCATTTTTCTGCCGATCATGGTCGCGTCGCTGTATCGGCCGGTGGCGGCGGTGATTTTCTGCCTCTGTGCGATCCTGCTGGTGGTCAGCGTCACTCACTCGCTGTTTTTCGCGGTGTTTTTATTGGCCGGGTGCCTGCTGGCGATCTTCACGCCACTTCGAAGAAACATCCCGTTCCTGGCCTACATCCTCGCACTGGTGCCGATGGCGGCCTACCTGTACCTGTTCGCCTTCGCGGGCGGGCACTCCGCCGAAGTGCTACCGCTGCAGCGATGGGTGCTCACCGGCCCGCTGTTGACCGCAGCGGTGGTGACGTTGCTGGCCTGCGGGCTTACGCTTTTGATCAGCAAGGCCGCCAGACACATCCAGGGCGCGATCTGGCCCAGCGCCGCACTGGCGACGGCCGGGGCGATCGCACTGTTCTGCGCCCAGGTCGGACTGGACGAATTGCACTTTGCCCTTATCACCGACGGGCTGTTCGCCGGAGACGTGCTGTTCCGGCCGGTCCGGCTGGATACGTGGCGGCAGGAGCACGACGCACAGGGGCTCACCCCGCAAAATCTTGAGGTCCGTCTGCGAGACCACCTCAAGCGCAGGCAGAAAGAGCTCTCCGATCGGTGTGACGAGTTCCTCGATCGGTTCGAAAAATCCTCCCGCACCGCCGAGGTGCTCTGGATCAAGGGCCAGTGTCGAAGCCTGCAACTGGACTCGCCTGCATACCAAGCCGGGACGGTTCGCTTCACGGCCGGCTTTCCACTTCCAGGCTCGGCGCCTATTTGGCGACGGATAGTCGATCAAGCCCCCCGCTCGCGTCAGGCGGCCCTGGCTGCATGGCGTTTGGGCGAGTTGACCCTGCGAAGCCAGAATATCGAACACGGGGAACAATACCTGCTCGATGCGGCCGAACTTCTGACTCGCAGGCTCACCCGCAACCCGCCACCGCCAGAAGCCATTCGCGAAGCAATGGTTTTCCGCCCGACCGTGCCGATTCCTTCGCGAGATTATTGCGCCGAAGCGTTATTTCGCCTTCGCCGGCTGCTCTGGCTGATCGACCGAAACCAGGTCGCCACCAATAAGCCGGCCGCCGAGGCCTTGGCAGCACTACTCAACGAAAATCCATACGAGGCCGACTACACCGCACGCCTCGGCAAACTGGTGAGCCTCTACGAACGAACGCCTATGGGCGACAACCTGAAGGTGGCCGTCGCAGCCGAAACCAAAGACCCCTACGCACAGGCGGAAATGCTGATCTGGCTGGCCGAAGACGAGCGGACCGACGCGGCCGTCGAGGCTAATTACCAGTTGGGCATGCTCACCCGCCAGACCGCTCGCGCACGTGCGCTTTCGCTGATGCCCAACCTCAAGGAACCGCCCAGTTACTTCCAGACCGTAATCGCCGCACCACCCAACCCGTGGCAGGATCTGTCGCGTCGACACCTGGCCGGACTGGCGACCAACAGTGAAAACTCCCCTTGACCGGCCTGTCTTTGGCCTTGAAGGCTGACGACAACTACGCCAAAATATTTTGGGCATGAACTCCAGCCAGAAACAAACCGAACGCAAACGAATCCTGATCGCCTCGGCGACGGTCGGGTCGGGTCACAACTCGGCCGCTGCCGCCATCGCCGCCGGGCTCGAATCCGCACGCCCAGACATTCTGGTCGAACAAGCGGACGTGCTGCAATTCGCGCCTTGGGCCTTCCGGGCGTACTATGCAGGCGGATTTGCGATGATGATGACGCACTTCCAATGGTGCTACGGAATCGGCTTCCGCATCTCCAATCGTCCGCAGGGGCCGAATCGCACACTGCCGGAACGGAGGCGACTCTGGACGGAACGGATGGCGATGAGAACGTTTGGGCGAAAACTCCGCCAGAACCCGCCGGACCTGGTGATCAGCACGCACTTTCTCGCCCCACCGCTGATCGGACGGCTGATCGGGCGAAACCATCTCCGCACGCGACAATTCGTGGCGGTGACCGACATCGACGTGCATCGCTTCTGGTACGCACGCAACGTGGAACGATGGTTCGTGGCCCACGATCCATGCGCCGAACCGCTGGTTCGATGGGGAATCGACCCTGGGAGTATCTCGGCGAGCGGCATCCCGATCCATTCCAAGTGGTCGCAGCCGCTGGATCGCGAAAAAATATTTGCGGATTGGCGATTGCCGACCGACAAGAAAATAGTCCTGCTCAGCGGCGGTACCGAGTTTACCTGCGGGCCGATCGTTAAAATCGCCAGGCAGATCGCCGCCGCCTGCCCCGATGCCTACGTCGTCGTGCTGGCTGGGCGAAACAAGAAATTGCTGGGGCGGCTGTCGCAACTGAAAGAAACTCCGGCCCGGCTGGTCGGCGTTGGGTTCACCGATCGCCTCCACGAACTGGGCGAGGTCGCATCGCTGATGGTCACCAAGTCGGGAGGCATCACCACAGCCGAGTGCCTCGCCAAGGCCGTCCCCATGGTCCTGCCAAAGCCCGTGCCAGGACACGAGGCGGGCAACGCCCGATTCCTGGCGGGTGCGGGAGCGGCCGTGATCGTGCCCAGCCACAACCGCGTCGCCGCGATGGTCTCCGAGCTTCTGGGCGACTCGCAAAGACTGGCGAAGATGGCCGAGCATGCAAAGCGATTGTATCGGGCGGGAACGGAAACCATCGTCGCCGCAGCATGCCAGGCCCTCGATGATGGCGACTGATTTTGCCGTATCGCCGCACTGCCCTCTTGACCTGCGAGCCGCGGCGGCCTATGAATGAACGCCACTACCTGCTAAACATGCATGGAGGCATATATGAAATCCATTCACGTCGTTGACGAATCGCTGGCCTTCGCGTGGGAGAAGGCCGTCATCGCCTGCTGGGAGCAGGGCGAGAGCTTTCCGACCGAGTACGACCGCCCGGACGACCCCAACAGCCGCGACGTGTGCGCGATGATTCACGTGACGAAACCCTTCGACGATCCGCGAATTCACCGCGCCTTTCCCGGCGGGCTCGACGACCTGGAGAAGTATCGATCGGAAGTTATCTACGGCGTGCACGATCATTGGATCGACCCGGGCGTCGGCAAATGGGAATACACCTACCACGAGCGGCTGAGCGCTTATCGCATTCCGAGCGGGCAACTGTTCGACCAGATCGCCGGGGCCGTCGAAAAGCTGCGGGAGGTTCCGTTCACCCGCCGAGCACAGGCCGTCACCTGGCAGGTGTGGAACGATATGAATATCGGCGACCCGACCTGCCTGCAGCGGCTGTGGTTCCGCATTTCGGACGGCAAGCTGCACATGAACGTCCACATGCGATCGAACGATGCCTTCAAGGCCGGGTTCATGAACATGTTCGCCTTCAGCGAGCTTCAGCGGGAAATGGCCGCCCAAATCGGCGTCGCCCCGGGCGAGTACATCCACATCGCCGATTCATTCCACATCTACGGCAGCTACTTCGATGATTTCGAGGGTTTCCTGAAAACCGTCGCCGACCGCTCCGCCGACCAGCGGGTCTACAGCATGGACTTCGCGCGAGATTTCTTCGTCGAAGGCTGCGATACGCTGCTGGGCGAGGCGGACATGCCCGAGGATAAAAAAGCCCTCATCGCCCAACGCAAGGAAGCTCTGCTGGGACAAAAACAGGTGTAGGGCGATCAACTCGTTGCTCGCACAATGTTGCGTAGCCGCCAACGCGTTGAAGACGCTCTATTCGTCGCCGACCAGGCGGAATGCATTCTTGCCGGATTCCTTGGCGCCCTTCAGGCCGCTGTCGGCCGTGCGGAGCAGTTCGCGGCAGGTAAGCCCGCCTTGGGGATACGTCGCCAACCCGCCGGAAATCGTCAGTACCCCGCGCGCTTCGGGGCCAAGCGAAGGAAATTCATGCCGCGCCACCGCCTGGCGGAATCGCTCGGCCATTACGTAAGCCGACTCGGGCGGCTGGCTGTCGGCCTGGCGAGGCTCGGTGGGGTCCCAGAACAGAACGGCGAATTCGTCGCCGCCGATCCGAGCGACGATGTCCTGCAAGCGCGTGGTGCGCTGGATCAGCCTGGCCGTCTCCCGGAGAATCTCGTCACCCGCGGCGTGGCCGTAGGTGTCGTTGTATCGCTTGAAGTCGTCAATATCGAACAGCAGCAGCGTCACGCGAAATGCCGACGCCTTGGCCCGGCCGAGAACCTGATCCGTCATGTGATAGAAGTAACGCCGATTGTACGCGCCGGTGAGGTGGTCGGTGATCGCCAAACGATGGAGAGACTGCGTCCGCCGGGCGGTGGCGACCAGCGACGGCAGGCAGTCCTGCAAGGCGGCCAGAAAGTTTCGCCGTGGTTCGTCGAGTTCCACCGACGAGGCCGCCCGCGCCACCAGAACTCGCGGCGTATCTTCTGCGGCCAGCAACAGCGGCACCAGGCCGGCCGGGGCTTCATCCACGTCCAGCCAGATCACGGGCGTCTGGAATTGTCGGCCGACCAACTCGGCCAGGTGCGCCTCAAGATCGGCCACGGTGCGGGTCGCGTCGACAATGTCGGCGAAGACGCGCGTGGAGATCGGGCTCTCGCCTCCGCTGCGGGGGCCGATGGAAACGTCACTCGTAGTGGCCGCGATGATTTCGGCCAGGTCGCTGTCGGCCGGCGGATAAATGAAGTAATCGTCCAGCACGTCTTCGGTCAGCGAGCGCACGTCCGGCTCGGCCGCTGGCGGGCAAATACAGAACAGCTTGGCGTCGCGCTGCAAGCGGCGTAGTGCGCGGCAGAGGCCGGCCAGGTCCGGCTGGGGCGCCGTCAGTACGATGGCGGGCCAGGGACGCCGCCCGGTCTCCAGCAGCGCTTCATAGGGGTCGCCGCAACGGACGGCTCGCTCTTGGCCCAGTCGATCGGCCAACGCGTCGCCGATCTGTCCTTCGGCCAGCAGTAAGGCCTTGCCGGGCTGGATCACAATTCGTTCTCCAGCAAGGCCGACAACTCTTCCGGCGTCAGCAGCGCCGATGGGGAACTCGGCGGGCTTTTTTCGACCGGCGGCTCGACCGGCGGCGCGGCCGGCTGGGGGGCAGCCTCTTTAGTGGCGAGATCTGCGGGAGCTTCGGCAGGGGCGGCCGGTTTCGGTTCGCTCGGAGCGGGCCAGTCGGCCTCGGCCAGGCGACGCAGCGCCTCGGGCAGGTCGGCCAGGGCGATCATGCGAACCCCGCTGAGGTCTTCACCGGTCAGGCCGGTCGGCACGACCCCGACGGCGAAAACTTCCACGCCCATCTGGCGGGCGATGGCCAGCAGGCGAAGATGCCTTCGCCCCACCAGTCGCAGGTCCGCCACCAGCGCGACCGTGGGCGCGGCCAGCATCTCGGCAGCGGCCTCGTAAGCCGTTGGAACATAGACCGTTTGAACGTCTTTCAGTTCCGATGGCGGCCCCTCGACGCGCGGACCGCACAATACCACGACCCTGGCGTCAGCGAGCGTGTCCGAGCTGCGTTTGGGCGTTTGCGAACCGCCTTCCGCATCCAATCGATCTGTTTCGCGTCGTGTCATCAGACGCTTTTGGATCCTCCAAAGTTCCCTATAGAGTATACCCGCAAACGCGTTTTTCGTAAAGACCATTCGTACGCCCCAGCCGCCCCCCGGAGGGCCTTTTTACAGACCCCCCAGCCCGGCCGCCACCCGAGGCGGACAATTGTCTTTGGAGCCCGCCAATGCTATAGTCGCCCACGATGACTGATCCGTCCGAAAGCACCGAACGCAAATCCAACATCTGGGCGCCGTGGCGAATGGAGTACATCAGCGGCCTGGGCGACGACAATGACGACGCCTGTTTTCTGTGCAGCTACCGCGACACGCCCGCCGACGATGCCGACCATCTCGTGCTGTGGCGAGGCCAGCATACCTTCGCCGTAATGAACCGCTTTCCGTACACGGGCGGACACTGCCTGGTTGCGCCCTTCGCCCACGTCGCCAGCCTCGACGAACTCGACCCACCCACCATGCTGGAACTGATGGAAATGCTGCGCGATCTTCAAAGACTGCTCGATCACGTGTTGCACGCCGAAGGTTTCAACGTTGGAATCAATATCGGCCGATGCGCCGGTGCGGGGCTGCCCGGGCATCTGCACATCCACATCGTGCCCCGCTGGACGGGCGACACGAACTTCATGGCCGTCCTTGGCGACGTGCGGGTGATCCCCCAAAGTCTCGAAAAACTCTATGCGGAACTGACCGCCGCGAGCGAACAACTCGCCCTGCCCAAGCTATCGTCATGACTCCATCGAGCCAGCCCACTCCGCGTCAACGATACGAAACGAAGGCCAAGTCCCTGCGAAGCAGTTGGGCGGTCGCCGAGTCGCAATCCGGCGGGCGCAAGGTCGCCGAGCCATCCCACCCCTACCGCACTTGCTTCCAGCGGGACCGAGACCGGATCATACACTGCTCGGCCTTCCGCCGGCTGGACTACAAAACGCAGGTGTTCGTGCCGCACCAGGACGATCACTTCCGCACGCGCCTGACGCACACGCTGGAGGTTGCGCAGGTGGCCAGGGACATCGCCCGGGCGCTCGGCGCGAACGAAGACCTGGCCGAGGCGGCCGCCCTCGCACACGATCTGGGGCATTCGCCTTTCGGCCACAATGGCGAGGCTGTGCTGGACGATCTGATGCAGGATCATGGCGGCTTCGAGCACAATCGCCAGTCGCTGCGGATCGTGGATTACCTCGAGCACCCCTACCCGAACTTCCGCGGGCTGAACCTCACGCAGGTCGTCCGCGAATGCCTTGCCCGCCACGAAACGCGGTACGACACGCCCAGCAGCGAGGAGTTTGGCGCCGGCCGATATGGGCCGCTGGAAGGCCAGCTTGTCGACATGGCCGACGAAATCGCCTACACCTCGGCCGACCTGGAAGACGCGCTGTCGGCCGGTCTGGCCAACACGGACCAACTGGCGCCGCTGGAGTTGTGGCGACGCGCGCAGAAACGCGCCGACGAGGAATATGCAGACGCCGGGCCGATTCACAAGCGCATTCGCGCAACCAAGGCTGTGCTGGCCGAGATGGCCGACGATCTAATCGCCTGCACCGTAGCGAATCTCGAAGCAAGCGGCGCGACCGATGCAGACCATATCCGTGACGCAGGCGCCCGCACGGCCGCCTGGCCGGACCACACGCGACAGGCCGTCGATGAACTGCAACAGTTCCTGCTGGACAACGTCTATTGCTCCGACAAGAACGCCGAACGCCGCAGCGACACCGAGCGGGTTCTACGCCGGCTGTTCGCCGCATACGTCGAGAATATCTCCCTACTGCCCGAGCGATACCAACGGCGAATCGACACCGGAGGCCTGCACCGCGTGGTGTGTGATTTCCTGGCCGGCATGACCGATCGATATTGCCTGCAGACCTACGAACAAATCTGCGGCGAATGATACGAGCGAAACGGCCTTACAAAAAAACGTTAACCGCAGAGCACGCCGAGTCCGCAGAGAACAGCAAAAGCAGTGTCCACAAATTGAACAGCAAAAACATTCACCGCGGAGTTCGCTGAGGCCGCTGAGAAAGCAGAGAGCAACAAAAGCATTGTCCACGAATGACACGAATTTGAGAAGAAACGTTCCGGTTGGGTGCCATGTGTTTTTAAGTTGCGTCGGGTGCCATGCTTCTCTAAGCGAAGCGGAGAAGCATGCTCTTCTTTTATGCTTCTTCGTTTAGCGGCGGGCCGCAGGCCCGCCTGTTTTTCAAAAGAAGCATTCCGCGTGCAACGAGTTGCACACCCTACATCGTTGCAACACGGCTTGACGAGCAAGCCGTGCCACTCGCCATCTGACGACTTTTATTTGCGCCCAATCGCGATCGCGGCTAGTACATCGAATTTCAACGCACATTTGATCACAATACGCGGTGGGACTCACGGCCCTACCGCGCCGTTATGAATCTCCCATCGTCCGCGCAAAAAAACGCGCCCCCGCAGTAATCGCGAGGGCGCTGTACGATTTAGCATCAGCCGTAGACCCAGCCTGCAGAAATGATGCAGGCTCGGCGTGAAGCGCTCTAATATGTCAACGACTCTATGAATCCTTGGATTTTTCCGCATCCTGTTGCGGCTGGTCTTTCGGAGGTGTTTCAGCTTTGGCCGGCGCTTCGGGTGCGGGCTCTTCGGGGAGGAATTCATCTTCCTCTTCCTCTTCGACGTAGACGTCGTCCAGGTCGGTCGAGTCAACCCTTCGTCTCAGCAGGAAGTAAATGACGTTGCTGCTGCACGCGGCGAAGCTCAGGAGATACGCAAGCACGCTGGCTGCTACCAGGAACACCCACACGCCAATCAGCCAGGCGCCTATCGGCATGGTTCCGGTCATGGCCTCCCAGTTAAACGGGCCGAACAGGTTGTCGTATGTCGGTGCGTTCCACATCACGTCGAGTTTGTCGGCGGCCGAGTGAAGGCGATCGCCGCTGCCGAGCACGCCCCACTTAACGAAGCAGTGTGTGGACGCCAGGGCCACGAACGCGAACAGCCGCACGAATAGGTAAGTAATCACACCGTAGACGATGGCGACCAGACTATAGAAGCCGGCCCGCCACGGTCGGCTCATCACGTAGCCGAACGATCGGCTGATCGCATCGAAATGATCCGATCCTTCCACCGCAATGGTCGGGTACATCAACGGGAAGCCTGCCACCAGCCCTATCGTCAGGAAGGCGATGATCAGTCCCAGCACGATGGCCACGACGAACAGCAAGCCCAACAGCAAGTCGCCCAC
>SDBV01004644.1_pt1 | contig 19646 bp, 18 predicted proteins | sample 2277081 | NCBI WGS metagenome assembly SDBV01 (sample SAMN10402039, study PRJNA504765) | marine sediment metagenome | isolation source: marine sediment core GS10_PC15, 223 cmbsf | place: Arctic Ocean: Southern Knipovich Ridge | collected 2010
GAAATTAACCTGTTTTTGTGAAATTCTAAATCCTAATATCTAAATTCTAAACAAATTCAAAATTACAATGACAAAAATTCAAAACACTCGATGACCAGAAAAGCCCGTTTTTGTTTTGAAAATCAGGATTTTGGTAATTCGATATTGTTTAGCATTTAGGGTTTAGTGCTTAGGATTTCAGCGTGATTTTGTAATAAATCGCGCTGTAGTAATAATATATTGTCAAAAATCGACTTGCATTTAACAATCGCTACAACTCGGTCAGTTTGAGTATATTAAGAAGGCAATTGCAAACAAGGTTTTGTGGATATTCATTACAGTTTCGCGGCCTGAATCACGGGCCACCGGAAAATTATTCTTGACATCTTCAGGTGCGTGTGCTTTAATTAGATCGCTTGTGAGGTATCATAAGGGTGATGAAATGGAGTCTTGCCGGAGGAAGGTGGTTTGACGCCATAATACCTCAGAAAAAGGCGGGCCTCGGCCCGCCTTTTTTATTTAGCATTTCAAAAAAACCGCTCAATTGCCCCTTCGCAGCGTCACCTCACTGATGCCAAGCAGTAAAAACGTAGATGGTTTTACTAAATGTTGTGGGCTGTCAGGAACATAGCTTTTTCGAACGCGGCAAAAAACTGTTGATAGGGCTCGGGGTCTTCGATTGCTTTCAAATTGTACTGGGCGTTTGCACGAACAAGCATTTGATTATCACCATGTGTCCGAACATTGATTGTTATTCGCACTGCATAACGATCTAGCTTTGTTGCACTCACACTTCCTAGAATATCATCTGCTTTGTCAATAACAAATCCTAAATCTTGAAGAGTAGCCATCGCAGTTCGTAAAGTTTTCATTTTATCTGTGGTGTCAAATGTTCGAGATTGCATACTGCGTAATTTAACCTGACTTTCACTAACAGCTAATATCTGACTTTGAGAACTTTCACATCCACAAAAAGAAAAACAGCTTAAAACCAAACATAACGCAACTAAAAAATTAGTTATTCTATTCATATTCCATGTGCCTCCAAAAATACAGATTTAGAAAGTTTCTCAAAAAATTCCTGACACATTTCGGGATCATTAAGCTTTTCGCGTCTTGATACTTGTCCATAGTTGTTCCACACAACCCTTTGAAATGTCACACGAACAGCAATTCTATCTTCGGCTTCTCCTACTGGGGATGTCACGACTGAGGCACGTATTTTCTGCTCATAATCGTAAACAGCTGAAGTGCCACTGAAAGCTGACAATGTTGCCATCAATAAGACCTGTCCAAACTCTATAGCAGTGCGATCTTTTGATACAACAATAAGCCCCAAATCAGTTTCACTTTCATCCAGATTAAAACCGAGATCTTGAAGGAGTGATGCAGATGCAGACAGTATTTTAATTTCATCTGAAGTATCAAACATTCGTGTTTGGATTTGCCTATCTTCAAGTGTCGCTGCATTCATACTTAATGCATCTTTTGGAATGCCACCGCAACCTTGGAATGGCAATATAAATGCCGTTAACAGAAAAAAACATAAATAAGATTTTCTCATTTTATCTATTCCTTAAAAGCGAGAAGTGTGATAGGCAAAATCTCTGACTTTCTTGTCCTTATCAAATTTTATAATAATAGTAAGCGTTCGTTGACTTTTTGAAACTGACTCAGCAGACTGGCCAAGTAAAAGCAAAGTCCAACTTCCTCCAGAAGCAGCAACATCCGTCGCGATTTTATCGTAAACCCAAACTTCTCGGCGTTGTTCATCAGTTGTAACAATATTAGGTGATCCTAAAGCCTCAGCCACTGCACTACTACTCATACCAAGTTTAATTTCTTGCTGAACAGTCCCGACTGTTATCTTATTACCCCCAAGGCCTTTCTGTACCTGCTCGGCGTGGTAATCTGCGGAGCAACCTGAAACTACAAGCAGAGCCAAAAAAGAAAGTACTAAACATGTGGTTTTTACCATTTTTTTCCCTTTCAAATTCATCCCGAAATTGATTTGGTGAGATTGTATATCCCGTGGGTAGGTTAATCAAGTAAAAAACAGGATATTTTTTAACAGGTGTTTTTTGACGTCACTGCGGCGTGACTTTGGGCGTGTCTGGGGGCTGACTATAACGACAACCCCGCAGGGCGAATGTTGGGTTTAAATGCGGCTTCGCTTGCATGTCCGCAATATTACGGCTTTGTACTCGCGACCTTTTCAGCGAGTATTGATCTTAGCGAGCCGCCTTTGAGTCTGACGACAAGGCGCTGTTGTGACTTATTGATGATGCTGCCTTTTATCTTGCTGCCGTCTTTCAGCTTCAACTTTGTCAGCTGTTGCTGTTCGGCGGCAGTGGCGGCAAGCTCCTGGGCCAACAGGTCTGTGGCACCTGCGACCACTTCGAGCAAACAGTTGCGTAATGCGATAGAGTCTTTTTCCCATTGCCTGACGGCTTCTTTGCCATCACCGAAGGCTTTGTGTTCGGCGGCGGCCTGACCTTCGAAGCACAGTTTGTTTTTCCCTATGACCTTGTTGTCCTCGACCCTGACCAGCCTACCCTCGATTTGGGCGGCACCTTGTGCTTCGCTTTTGAAAAGGCCGCACGAAATTTTCAGATGGAGAACATATTTGAGGTCAGAATTTTCCGGGCGGACATTAGACCGGAGGGGTACTCCGGAGTTTTCCTCTTCTATGCTTATCTGTTCGACTTGCAAACCGATTTCTTCGACTACTTCTTTGAGGGCGGCCTGGAAATTTTCGCAGAAATAGTCATCGTCCAAGGCGGGCTTTAACATTTTCCGATATTGTTTATTGTTGGCCTCATTGATAACTTTTGCGATACTCCAGGTGACAGGGCCCGGGCCGCCAGCCCAGAAAACAAAATCACCAGCCTCGGAGACTTTAATGACAGGTTCTTTACGGACATTGCACCGAACCGCTACGGTGGCGCCGGGTTCAATCTGTTGGTGGTCTAATAATTTGGCCTGGTAAGTACAGCCACAAAGTCCGGTTAACAGAACAATGCAGGCCCAAAGCCGTATATCGTGACTTTGATAATCTGTTCTACTCATAACTTGACCTATTGCGATTACCTGTTCCGGCGACACATATTTACACCCTTAAGGGTGATAAATGTCCGCGAATAAAGCTGTAATTGGTTATTTGTAAGTTAGTTACCCGCGGATAAACGGGAAAATTCAATTAAGATCAGTATACGAGGCGCACCGGAGTTTTAAAAAACGAAAACCCCCGAATAAATTCGGGGGTTGGTTTTTTGGACTTAGTGTTATTTTCAGAAACCGGAAAAATCAGCTCACTCTTCATAGCCGTAACCTTCACAGCCGTAATCTTCATAGCCGTAATCTTCAAGAAAATCCTCGTAGTACCAATTGTCTTCAGCCTCTAAAGCAGAGCTTGAATTTTGCTGCTTATCGGCAGAAGTTGATTTTGGAGCGATATAGGCAGCGGTAGTTAAAACAGCGACAATAATGAGACATTTGGGCCAGGTGGTGGCTTTGATGTAGAGCCAGGATCGCTGCAGCCATTGGTTCTGGGAGGCAAAGGTAACCTCGGGCTGCTCGCAGGGATTCGCTTGATGATCTTGAGGCTGATGATCATCATTCCAATTTTGATTGTTCATTTCAGAGTCCATAATTACTCTCCCTCCATTAAAATAAAAAAAACATGTTTTACGCCACTAAACAAAGCATAGGAAATAAAAATTCGGATGCCAAATCGGTTTTTATAGGGCACGGTGAAATAAGCGAAAAAAGGCTGTTTTGAAAGCAAAAACGGGGTTTTTTGTGCTATGAAAAGGGGTTTGGCGTATCGGTCTCAATTCTGATAGGAACACCGCACCGAGGCCGAGTTGTAAGACGGTGAATGGCTGCCGCTATGGTACGCAATTGGAATCAAACGGATTGCCACACTGAAGCCACTCGGAAACCAATAAGGACACGTCGAACATATTTACTAAACAGTCACCATTCAGGTCATAAGATAGCGTGCATTGATATATTGTGAAAACATCGTCACTGGTATCATAGAGGCTGGAAATAATCGCACTGGTAACCTGTACCAGGCATTGATTGGAATCAGCCACTGGCGTATGCCACAGGTATGAGCCGCTATTGCCAATATTAGGCGGCGAAACATTTGACCAGGTTGAACCGTTGTTTATGGAGTATTCGATACTAACGTCGGCAACAGTTCCTGTGTTTAGCCAAGTGATGGTGTAGTTACTGTCGGCGATCCATGCCTCGCCACCATTGGGGCTGAGCACTTGCGCTTGTTGCACACCATTTTCGATGAGTGTTAAACCCGCCCAGGGAGCACCGAGCCAGGGCAGAACTAAAGGCAACGGATCGGCGGCTGGATGTCCATCACTGTTATCGTGTACGATGACTGCATCTATGCCCAGCGGATTACATGGATCCGCAAAGTTCAAGTAACCAACTACGGTGACTGTATGACCCAGACCTTGACTTGGGTCCCAGACTTCGCCGGTGTTTTCATCCGGCGCAGTGGGATAAGATCCCGGCGGAGATGCCCAGAACGCATAGTCAAAAGCACCCAGATTCGGGTCCGAGGAACTTGTCCTTCCCGAAAGATTAAAATGATCAAAATGTGCCAGTAAAGGTTCATTCCTACCAATTGCTAATATAATCTCAGACCAGGCGGCCGCGTAGGTATGATCTACCTGAAACGGTGGTATAGACGTGTTGAAATTGCCGTAGACTACAGGGTTCATTGTGTCAGCCCCGAAGTTGCGCACCAAGAAGTTAGTTAGACCTCGCGAGGGGAAGTAACCAGTTGGAGGAGGTCCGGCTAATCCCCCTATCAGACCGCCACCTCCTAAAGCCCCATCCATAATATGCTGTATTTTCGTACCCCTGTATCCTCCTGGGGGGGGATTACCGCCAAGTCCCTGATCATTGGTGTTGAAATACCACCCTAAATCTGCTCGTGCACCCCCGCTGGAATCTGCCGTCTCATCCTGCCAGTTGGGATCTGTCCATCCCGGTGTAGTAGGGAATGCCTGATCGTCGCCGATATCTGCAATACCCTTATCATTATAATAACCTATAATATTTGCTGTAGCTGCCGGTATACACCATGCCCCCCATTGCCCGTTCTTAGGTTCACCAACTGCCAGCGCAGGCTGATCCCAATCGGGGACTCCGGTTATATACACCGGTGCCGCAAAAACTGACTTACAAGCCCAGGGGGTAACTACTAAGAATATTGTTATTGCCAACGCAAAAATAGAGTACTTTTTCATTTTCCTTTTCCCTCCTAAAAGACTAATTGAGACTGCTTCTTATTCCGACGTCTCATGATATTTTGCACTTAAAAATGCGATTGTATGTCCAAATATTTGTCACTTGGCTTCGTAAACAAAGTTTCTTCCATTGTCGTTCGTGCCAGGTTTGATTATGGAATCACCAGATGCTTGGTGGTGTAGATGGAAAAAAACTTCTCGCCACTTTTCTTTCAATATCTCCTATTTATACTATAGGATTACTATAGATATGTCAAGGAAATTCTCCGTAGTTCTTGACAAAAAAGAGCCCTGTAAAACGCGTATATTTGTTACAAATCTGACAAAAGGGCGCAAAACTGGAAAAATCAACGGCGTTTTTTTTCTCAACCCTGATAGGAACGGGGTACCGAGGCCGAGCAGCAAGAGACCGAAGCTTATTCATCGCGGGCTAAGGCGGCTAAAAGGAATACCGAAACAACAGCGCCCAGGACATAAAACGGAAATTGAACCCACAAAAAATCAGTTCCGAGAACAGCCGCTCCTATCAAAGTGCCTCGAAGCTGCTGGAGAAATGCCGGCTTCCATAGTTGCAGAAATTCCAGAACACACGTTGCGATAAAGACAGCGACAGGGATTTTTAAGACAGCGGTTTTGCGAGGCCAAAATAAAAACGCTGCAAGAGACCAGAAGATTACATAAATCGCGTCCGGAATAAAGTGCCTGAACCAGATTCTGGCCCAGCCGTCATAATAATGCCATAACCCAAAACCGGCCGCCGTAGTGATGGCAAGGCAAACCAAAGTCCGGATTCGCTTCCTCAAAAAGGCCATAGTCATCTGTTTAAGTCCTTTCTTCATGAACGTGACTATCGTGGTGTGGCGTCAGGCAGGCCGCCGTCGACGGGAATTGTCGCGCCCGTAGTCGGGCTTTGTCGAGTGACAAAGTAAAGCACGGCGTTGGCAACGTCTCTGCCGGTCACTTCGGCCTTTAACAGATTCCTGCTGCGGTAATATTCGTGCAGGCCTTTTTCATCAAGGCCCCTTACCTTCATTCTATCGGCACCGACTGTTTTCCACAGCCCTGACTTGTATTTGCTCCTGGAAAAAACCATAATTTTCCGCAGGGATGTCGGTGTAGAATTTCTTTTCTTTTTTGCTGTTATCAGCTTCCGGCATAGTCTAAACCCTTTCTTTTTATACCCTTAAGGGTAATAAATGTCCGCGAATAAAGCTGTAATTGATTGTTTTTAAGATACTTACCCGCGGATAAACGGGAAAATTCAATCACGATCAGTTACAATGTCTCTTTTTGTCTCATTTTTTTCGACAACTCTTTCCTGGCTTCGACACGTAGTTTGGCGTTCTCGTAGCGTCTTTTTTCCTCTTCTGTTTGGGGCAATATCGGCGGCACCGGGGTAGGGCGTTTATCTTCGCCAAGTGCCACAAAAGTCAGATTTGCCGTCGTAGCGGTAACTTGCCTGCTGCTGTAAGGGTCTTCCCGAATCACCTCAACACCAACTTCCATTGAAGTACGCCCGACATAATCAACACAAGCCTTCAACACGACATGGTCGCCGACACAAATCGGTTCTTTGAACGAGAGCGAATCGATACGTGCAGTTACTATCTCTTTGCCGCAATGCTTCTGGGCGGCCATTGAGGCGGTTATATCGATCCAGGCCACAATCGCGCCGCCAAAGGCAGTGCCATACTGATTAGCATTGTCAGGCATCAACATATACCTGCTCTGGACGGCACTATCTGCGGGTTTTTTACCTTCCATATTATTCGTCCATTTCTAAAGAATTACAGAGTTTTGTTTGAACAAAGATTCTCGAAAACAAACAAAATTCTATCGGTCTTATGGCCGTGGGGCAAGGAAAAACAAACCGACGGGTCGGAATTAAAGTACAGATAGAATCCTCTGGACAAAAATAAAAGACTTTTGGATAATAGACCGGACGCAAATTAATATACTCAAACTGACCGATGGTCAGTTTGAGTAATATAGTTGCTGAAAAACCGGAATCTTTATCGTAAGATATACTTGGCGCGGCCTTTGGCCGCGACCAAACTAAAAAGTCAAAGTGAAAAACGCGAAACTTCGGAATCCCGACAAGTCGGGATAACTCTTTGATATTCAAATAATTACATCAGCTTTGTCGAAAAAACAAGCATAAAAAACAAGGAGTTGAACGTTTGTATTACGGTTAAATGGTAAATCAAACCAAAGGGAAAGGAGATTAATTATGGCTACGTTCATTGCGCTGGTGAATTTTACCCAGCAGGGGATTCGGGATTTCAAAGATTCTCCCGACAGAGGCGCCAAGTTTAACGCTATGGCTCAAAAGGCAGGGGTCACGATGAAGGATGTCTACTGGACCATGGGTCCTCATGATGCGGTGCTGATTCTGGAAGCGGCGGATGATGAATCGGTAACGGCGGCAATGCTGGGTCTGGGGGCGCTCGGTAATGTGAGAACGCAGACACTGCGGGCCTTCAATGCGTCTGAGATGAAAGAAATAATTTCTAAGATCCCAGACTAACTAAAAGAAGCTCACACCTTTAGGCTCGGATTCGTATTGTCGGCTGTGTCAAGAATTTCGGCCAGGGTCTGCTCGCCGTTACGGTTTACGATGTCCTGCAGGGCGGCCACAACCATCGGGTCGAATTTTGAGCCGGAAGAGGTTGTGATATTATCCAGAGCTTTCAAGATTCCTATGCTCTTGCGATATGGCCGGTCAGCAAGCAGGGCGTCAAAGACGTCGGCGACGGCTATGATACGTGCGACGACCGGAATGTCTTCGCCCTTGAGTCCGTTGTATCCGCTGCCGTCATAGTTTTCATGGTGCGCCTCAATCGAATCGGCAATATCAGCCAGCATACCGCCGATAGGTTTGAGTATCGCGGCCCCTCGCGCCGGGTGTTCGTTAATAGTCTTCCTTTCGTCTTCCGAAAGCGCCGCGGCCTTACGAAGAATCTCCACGCTGATATCGATCTTGCCGACATCATGCAGTAAGGAGGCGATTCGTAATTCCTCGGTTAGTGCTCTGTCCATGCCGAGCTCCTGTCCGATGCGGACCGACAAGGCCGAAACGCGTACACAGTGGGCCTCGGTGTCAGCGTCAACAGTTTGAATGAACCTTGACAAAATAGCCAGCACTCCACTATAGGCCCGCTCCAGACTGCGAAGGGCATCTTCGGTCCAGCCTCGCAATGTTGAGACCATATAGGCTGTCACCATCAGAATTCCACCCCATATCGCCAACTCAGCCCAGAGCAGCAGTCTGGTCCCTGTGTAAACCAATGTTTCCGGCAGGAAAACAGCATAAGCTGCAACCAGCACAGCAGCCAGGGTCGCAATACTCACAGCAGATCGCCTTGGAAGCATCCAGGCGGCAAAGATGACGGGGATGTAGAATACGTAAAGCACAATCTTCTGGTTGACGACAAGCAGGTTGATTAAACCCAGTAGTATCGTAAAGGTTATCAGTGGGATAAGACCATGCCTGACTCGCGACAGTTCCTGAAAAATAACACGGCGCATTTTGTTGTTTATCGTATTCATAGCAAGCCTCCACATTTAAATCTGTAAAATTCGGATTGCCGCGAGACCACCTTTGCCTGCAATCCAATTAGTAGCAAAGTTCACTTTCTTTTTGTCGGCACTTTTGAGGGACATAATCAGGGACTTTTCGGAAAAAATGGAGCTAAATCCTGCCGTGACGTTTTTTTGGCCGGTAGAATATTTTTTATGAAAAATGCACATTATTTGTTGACTTTTGGTTTTTTTTATAGTCCAATAATATCTCAAGTAGGGAGAGTATCTTTGGTCCCTGGGGGTATACTCCTGTTAAAAAACGAGGGATTTTAGTAACAGGTCCGGCAATAAGGGTCTGGGGAGTTAGGAAAGTGGATACAGGAATAGTGAAATGGTTTAACGCGAGCAAGGGGTACGGTTTTATCAGCCCGGATGATGGTAGTGACGATTTGTTCGTTCATTACTCAGAGATTCAGGCTGAAGGTTATGCCGTTCTCGACGAAGGTCAGAAGGTTGAGTACGAGGTTGGCCAGGGCAAGAAAGGCCCTTGTGCGACTAAAGTGCATGTTTGTTAGGAAGATGACCCGGCGTTGCCGGGATCGCGAAAGACCAAAAGTCCTGCCGAAAGGCGGGACTTTTTTATTGGACCTCTTGCCGAACCATGATTTCATACGGCGATGTGAAAGAGGTGTAAAATCATTGACACGGCCGCGGGTGGAAGGTAAGTTATTGGCTAATCTGGAATTCTGTTTGACGGTATTTTGATTATGAAGATTTCATTAAACTGGTTGAATGATTACGTTGAAACTTCGGGTTCTGCGGAGGAAATCGCTGATATTTTGAGCGATGTGGGGTTTGCGTGCGAAGGTATAGAGCGGCTTAATGACGATGTGGCCATAGACCTTGAGGTGACCAGCAATCGCGGCGATTGCCTGGGGCATATCGGCATAGCGCGCGAATACGCAGCAGTGACGGGCCGGGAACTGAAACTGCCGGCAGTTGAGCTGGAAGAATCGGCAAAGGCCGCCGGCGATTTTGCCGGCGTTGAGATTGCCGAACCGGGTTTGTGCGGCCGATATACAGCCAGGATAATTGAGGGCGTCAAAATCGGGCCTGCACCTGCCTGGATGAGAAAAAGACTCGAAACGATTGGCTTGCGCAGTATCAATAACGTCGTCGATGCGACCAACTACGCGATGGCCGAGACCGGCCAGCCGCCACACGCCTTTGATTATGCCAAAATTGCAGAGGGCAAGATCATAGTCAGAAAGGCCGTTGCCGGCGAACAGATAATCAGTATCGATGGCTCGAAGTGTGAGCTAAATCCGGATATGTTGATTATCGCTGATGCCAGGGGGCCTGTGGCTGTGGCCGGCGTTATGGGCGGACTCGATACCGAAGTCAGCCAGGCCACGACAACGATTCTTTTGGAGGATGCGTATTTTGACCCTGTGAGTGTGCGTACTACCTCACGCAGGCTTGCTCTGCCTTCCGAGTCGTCTTTTAGATTTGAGCGCATTGTTGATATCCAGGCCGTTGACCGGGCTTCGGCGCGAACAGCGCAGTTGATTACGCAGGCAGCAGGCGGCAAGGTAGCGGTGGGCGTGGTCGATGTTTATCCGAAAAAACCTTCTCCGAAGCAAGTGACACTAAGACTAAGTCGTTTGAACAAGCTGCTTGGCATTGAGGTGCCGGACCAGGAAGTGACAGGGATTCTTTCGAGGTTATGTTTTCAGCCGCAACATAAAGATGACGAGGTTGTTTGTGTGGTGCCATCGTGGCGTAGTGATGTTTATCGTGAGGCTGATTTGATTGAAGAAGTGGCCCGCGTGTACGGCTACAACAAGGTGCCGACGCAGCACAAGATTGAAATTGAAGTAATACCGGCTGATGCCCGCCAGACTTTGGCTAAATCGATAGGGACGTATCTTAACGGCTGTGGTTTCTATGAGACGATTAGTGTCAGTTTCGTTGACGATTCAATTGCCCAGTTGTTTGCCGGCCCCGGCGGCAGGGAGTATTTGGCAGTCAAGGATGTGTCCAGAAAAAGCGCGAATCTGCTTCGTCAAACCCTGTTAGGTTCTCTGCTGCAGGTCTTAAAGACAAATCTTAATGCCGGCAATACCCCTTGCAGAATATTTGAAATGGCCGAGACCTTTGTGCCGGGAGGCAAAAAAGGTTTACCTGCTGAAAAATCCAAACTCGCAATTGTCTGTGACAGCAGCCTCAGAGACCTTCGAGGGGTTGTCGAGGGACTTATAAAGAGTGTCAACAGAAATGCCTGTGTAACTTTTGAGCCGGCAGAATTTGTCTGGGCCGAAACAGGCGCCAGGATTATTGTGAATGGCCGGGAGTTGGGTTTTGCAGGTACTGTCGGCGCGGCGGTTAAGGATAAATTTAACATTAAGGATGTCACTGTCTGTGGGGCAGAACTGGATTTCAGTCAGCTTATGGCTCTTGAGGCGGGGCCGGTGAAAGTTAAATCGATTCCGAAGTATCCTGCCGTTGAGCGCGACCTTTCTGTTATTGTAGATGAGGAAATTTCCTGGGCTGATATTATTAAGGCGGTTCGGAAAAAAGCGTCTGACGAGTTGGAAGATATTCGATTTGTGGGAATATACCGTGGAAAGGGTATCGGTGCCGGCAGAAAGAGTGTTACGCTTTCGCTTCGGTTCAGAGACGAAGACGGCACATTAACTCACGATACAGTTGACGGTTTCGAGGCCAAAATAGTAAAGGGCCTGGGCAAATCTGTGGCCGCTGAATTGCGAACAATTTGAAAAACTTTAAGTATAAAAGATTGTGTTAAAGTTTGGCATTATTTCTCTTGACTTTAGTATTGAAATTTAGTATAAGATATATGTTGCGGACTAAAGTCTGCGGTGTCTCGTATAGAGAATTGAATTTGAAAAAACCGATACCCATACTCAGGGAAGTCGGGCCTCAGTGGACCGGAAATGCCTACTCGATAGGACTTTCGAACACGAGTAACGATTACCCACTTGGAAATACTGGGTTTTCTTCAAATATTTTCTTACGGCGCCGGCGGAGTTGGTTCTGCAGACAATAAGGCCTGCTGACGCGGGCCTTTTTTTTATTACGGCACCAGCGGAGTTGGTTCTGCAGACAATAAAGAGGCCTGCTGACGCGGTCCTTTTTTGTTTTTTTTATTTTTTAACTTTCCCGATACCAGCTTTCAGTTATACTACCGCCAAATGAATTGATTAATGGGATTCTATGGACGCTCAACTGATTACTAAGATGGTGTTCGGTGTAGTAGGGGGGCTGGGAATATTTCTTCTCGGAATGAAGAATATGTCCGAGGGTATGCAGGCCGTTGCCGGCAAGCGCCTTCGCAAACTCATCGATGCTGTCACCAACAATCGATTTCTGGCGTGTGGCGTCGGGACGATAATGACATGTCTGATTCAGTCCAGCTCTGTCACGACGGTTATGGTTGTGGGGATGGTAAATGCCGGCCTTATGACGCTTGTGCAGGCGATTGGTGTTATTCTCGGTGCCAATATCGGTACCACCATTACCGGCTGGATACTCGTTCTTAAAGTTGGAAAATACGGCCTGCCTCTGCTGGGGGTCTCTGCCTTGTTTTATCTGTTTTCCAAACGAGATAAAATTCGTTATACAGCGACTTTGTTTCTTGGGCTGGGGATGGTCTTTTTCGGGCTGGAACTTATGAAAGGCGGGTTTGCGCCGCTGAAAGAAATGCCGGAGTTTATAGCCTGGTTTTCGCAACTCTCTCCTGTCGGTTACTTCGGTGTTCTGAGGTGCTGTCTGATCGGCGCTGCTTTGACGGCGATTGTGCAATCATCGTCGGCCACTATCGGTATCACGATGGGATTGGCTTTCAACGGTATTATTGACTTTCCCACTGCGGCGGCATTGGTGCTGGGAGAAAATATCGGTACTACCATCACGGCCTATCTGGCTTCATTAGGAGCTTCTTCTAATGCCAAGCGGGCTTCCTATGCCCATATGCTTGTTAACGTGATTGGTGTACTGTGGATTACCGCCTTGTTTTCTTTTTATATTAAGGCGGTGATGTGGTTTGTAGGAACAGACCCGGGAACAGCAATTGTAGTTGATGGTAAAACAACCTACCCTTTTATCTTGAGAGGTATTGCCGCTACGCATACCGGTTTCAACGTTGTTAATGTAATAGTGTTTCTTCCCTTTATATCTGTTTTAAGTAAGCTGCTCTATCGGCTGGTTCCTGAAAAGAAGTATGAGGAAAAATCTCATCTGACCTACCTTGATGTGCGAATGCTTGACACTCCGGCTATCAGCATTGAGCAGTCGCAAAAGGAAATACTGCTGATGAGCAAAGCAACGGCCCAGATGCTCGGTTTGCTCAGGACGGTTTTAGCCGAACAAAAGCCGGACGAAGAAAGAGAAAGACAAATCTTCGATCATGAGAACAACCTTGACCTTATACAGAAGGAGGTCGTTGAGTTTCTCAGCAACATTATGGCCGGCAATATCGCACACAGTGTTGCAGATGCCGGTCGAAGGCAGTTGCGAATGGCAGACGAGTATGAGTCGATAAGTGATTATATTACTGCTGTACTTAAACTCAATCTGAAGATGCGCGACGCGAATCAGCATATGTCTGAACAGGGACACCGAGAGATTCTTGACCTGCATGATAAGGTCGCTGTGTACATCAACTTTATCAATGACGCGGTCAGGCAGGAAAACAAAGAGGCCCTTAGCAAAGCCCGCGCGCGTGGGAATAATATAACGCGCGTGATGAAGGAATGCCGCGCAAGTCATTTGGCCCGCGTCGGTACCGGGCCTACCACTCCACTAAAAAGCCTTATCTATACGGACATGCTAAATTCCTACAGGCGTATCAAGGACCACGCCCTTAATATTGCTGAGGTCCTGGCAGGCGAAAAATAGCCTGGATTATAGGACCAAGAAGCGAAATTAACTATTCCTGCTCTGTCGAAAACATTGCTGTTGTCATTGCGAGGCAGTGAAACTGCCGCGGCAATCTCGGTTTTTTGAGCTTTGAGATTGCTTCGCTTCGCTCGCAATGACCCCAAATGGTATCTTTTCTACAGAGTAACTTTTCCAAAACCGCAGGCAGCTTGTACCTGCCGGTCCGGTTAACCGTCATTCTATCAAGCGATTCTGCCGAAACTGTGCCTGTGTGGGTTTAGGGGGAATTGGTCCCATAAAAAAGGCCGTGAATAGCAAATCTGCGAAATCGGAGGTATGGTACTTGGTTTTTAGGGTTAAGACAGGGGGTGAATTTGTCGATTAAACGAAGGTGGAAGGACGGGTGCTGGCCGCTTCTTAATTGTTACAGTTTGTTATCAAGAGACTTATGGAGAAGTAAAAATGCCAAGTGTACGCAGCTTTATGGTCCTGCCGGCGTTGCCGGATTCTTTGAAGGATTTGGAGTTTATCGCCAGGAATATGTATTGGTCCTGGAACCTGGATTTTGTCCAACTGTTCAAACGCATCGACAGTAAGCTGTGGAAGGCGTGCGGCCACAATCCTGTTAAGCTGCTGGGAAGTGTATCGCAGCAGAAGCTTGAGACTCTGGCGGAGAATCAGGGTTTTCAATGTGAACTCCAGCGTGCGGCGGAAAAACTGCGGGGGTATCTTTCCGGGTCGAATTGGTTTCAAAAGCACGGCCCAAAAGGCACCAAACCAGTTATTGCGTATTTCAGTGCTGAGTTTGGCATTCATGAATGCCTGCCTATTTATTCGGGCGGCCTTGGTATTTTGTCAGGAGACCATTTAAAAAGCGCCTCAGATTTGGGTGTTCCATTGGTTGGGGTGGGACTGCTGTATCAAAAAGGTTATTTTCGCCAGTATTTGAACGTTGACGGCTGGCAGCAGGAAGTGTATGTCGAAAATGATTTCTATAATATGCCCATCGAAAAAGTTAGAAAAGAAGACGGCGAGCCATTGACAATTAGTGTTGATTATCCGGAAGGACCTGTGTCGGCTCAGGTATGGTGTGTGTCGGTGGGCAGGGTAAAGCTGTATCTGTTGGACACTAACCTGGACGCTAATTCACCACAGGCTCGTGTGATTACCGCAAGTCTCTATGGTGGCGACCGTGAGACGCGGATTCGTCAGGAGATTATGCTTGGGATAGGTGGGCTGCGGGCGCTGTTGGCTATGGGTATTTCGCCCACGGTTTGTCATATGAATGAAGGCCATGCCGCGTTTATGGGGCTGGAGCGAATTCGGCAGTTGCAGGGCGAGTTTAATATGAGTTTTGACCAGGCTCTGGAAGCCACCAAAGCAGGTAACGCGTTTACGGTACATACGCCGGTAAAGGCAGGCAATGACGAGTTTTCGCCTGAGCTAATGAATAAATATTTTTGCAATTATTATCCCGAACTTGGAATAGAACAAAAGCAGTTTTTGGGTCTGGGCAGGGTTAATCCCGGCAACGATAAAGAGTCGTTCAAGATGCCTATCCTGGCGATAAGATTAAGCAATTACAGGAATGGTGTAAGTAAGCTGCACGGCAAGGTTTCTCGGCGGATGTGGTCGGGGCTCTGGCCGCAGGTGCCTGTCAGCGAAATTCCAATAACGTCAGTTACCAATGGCATTCATGTCAAGAGTTGGCTCTCAGAAGAGATGAACTCTCTGTACGAGAGGTATCTTGGGTCGAACTGGTCTGGTGAAATTATGGACAAGTCCGTTTGGGACAATATCGACCAGATTCCCGACGAGGAATTCTGGCGGACGCATCAGCGGTGCAAGACAAACCTGGTTACCTTTGCACGCGCCCGGCTAAAGTCCCAGATGCAGCGACGCGGTACTTACCATACTGAATTGAACTGGGCTGAGGAAGTTCTGGACCCTGATGTCCTTACTATTGGTTTTGCGCGAAGGTTTGCTACTTATAAAAGAGGGTATATGCTGCTTAAGGACCCGCAGCGGTTAGTGAAACTGCTCAATAACCCCCAGCAGCCGATCCAACTTATCTTTGCCGGCAAGGCCCACCCAAGAGATACCGAAGGCAAGGAGATTATTCGTCAGATTATTCACTTTGCCACGAAGTATGATGTCAGGCGTCGCGTGGTATTTCTGGAGGATTACGATATTAACGTAGCCAGGTTCCTGGTGCGTGGTGTCGATGTGTGGCTCAATACACCCCGCCCACCGATGGAGGCAAGTGGAACGAGCGGTATGAAAGCGGCCATCAACGGCGCGCTGAATATGAGTACGTGGGACGGCTGGTGGTGCGAAGGGTATACGCCGGATGGCGGCTGGGTCATCGGCGCCGGTGAAAACTATGAGGACGCAGGCTATCAGGATATAGTCGAGTCCCAGGCGATTTATAATATGCTTGAAAATGAGGTGGTGCCGCTGTTCTATACTCGCTCATCGGACAATTTGCCGCGTGCCTGGATTCATAGAATGAAAAAGACTATTAAATGGGTAGCGCCTCGATTCAGCACGGACAGAATGGTAAGTGATTATACACAGAAATTCTATAATCCTGCTGACGCAAAATGGCGATATCTGACGACCCATGGCACAGACAGGGTCAAATCGCTTTCAGTGTGGAAATCAAATATACGACAGGCCTGGCCTGAATTTAAGATTCAAGATGTGGAGGTCCGGGTGAATAATGGTTATGAGGCCGACGAACTGAACCCCAAATTACCTCAGCTTAAGGTCGGCTCAGAGTTGAGCGTCAGAGCTTTGGTCAGGCTCGGTGAGATTGCTGCCGAGAATGTATCTGTTGAACTTTACTATGGTCCTGTGGATTCCTGGGGGAATATCGAGGACGGGTCGGTTGTGAGAATGGATTGCAAAGAAGGTTCGGGCCAGAACGGTCAGTGCTGGTTTGAGGGAATGATGCCGTGCAGAGAATCGGGTCGCCAGGGTCTTGCGGTGCGAATCCTGCCCAGGCATGACGACCTGATTAGCCCTCATGAACTCGGCCTGATTCTTTGGGAAACGGCCGCCACCCAGAGCGCAGCGCCTGCTTATGCCGGCAGATAGACTATCCCTGGCAAGTGCGGTAGATGAGAAAGGCCGGCGTGAAAGTACTCGAGAAGTTTTTTAGCTGTTCTCTTTGTTGCTTAGAAGATCATAAACATGGTCGGCGGAAGTGGCGTTTTCAAGTGACTGTTTGAATTCTTCGTTAATCATCAACCTGCTTATTCTGGCCAGTGCCTGAATATGCGGGCCTGTCTGGTCTAACGGTGAGACCAGTAGAATAATAATGCCTACTGGTTTTCCGTCAATACTTGCGAAATCAATTTTTTCGTGTGCGATTCCGATTGCCATAACCAGTTCCTTGACGGCTTTGCATTTGCCGTGAGGGATGGCGATTCCGGAACCGATGCCGGTGCTGCGCGTTTTCTCGCGCGTCATTACAGCTTCTAACGCGTCGCTTTTGTCAAGTAACAATCCCTCGGCATCGAGCAAATCCACAAGTTCGGATATCGCCGATTCCTTGTCTTTGCTTTCCAGCGGTACTTTGACACATGTTGGCTGCAATATTTGTGTTAGAATCATAGCATTGGCACCCTGTATTTCAGACCACTCATAGCTATTTGAATAAACTATGTATTATAGTTGTTTTCGAAACGAATTTCAAGAACTTTATAAAATTTTAGCGTATTTTTTATGGGTTCAAAGTTTATGCTTAAAAGTGCCGCCGGACCTTGTTTCGCCAAGCTCATTGGCGTGAGCGTCTGTGAGCAGGGAAAGGTCGGCATCTTTCCTGCAGTAGATGTTCAGACGGGGTCACCCGCGTCGCGAATATCGACGAAATGAACTCCTTTGACAACGCGACCGTTCTGCATGTCGAGACAGGGCATAATACCGACTTCTTTGTCCATTTCAATTCTCCTTCTTTAGAGACCTGCTAATTGTTTTTTGAATCTAACGGCTGAATCGCCTTTGGATTATAACTTTGTGCAATATTATTGCAAAGTCTTTGGGTTTTAAGGTTCATTCGCGCTCTCGGGGCCGTTTTTCAGGCTAAAAACGCGTATTTCTATAAAAAGTCGGAAGATGGGTTTTGTGGGATTAGTCGGCGGATTTTATCTTTTGTCTTTCGGCTTTTTGTTTTATAATACTGCCGTGGAGAGCAACCACTTTTGCAGCAGATACTTGCAGGTGATGCCGGGAGTTTGGCTGGTCTTTTGCCTTGCAATGTTGATCTGTACTGCTCTCAATTGAATTTTCCCGTTTAGCCGCGGGTAAGTATCTTAAAATAATCAATTACGGCTTTATTCGCGGACATTTATTACCCTTAAGGGTATAGAATTTCTGTTGGCAGGCTTATGGATAACAATCAGACCGAAAAAACGCCGATGGTGCCTGCGAAGTCTTTTATGACAGCAGGGCCCACGCTGCACTACAGCCATAAAAATGTCCAGCGGTGCTGGCTGCTTGCCTTGGCGGCCTTCGGGATTAGTTGTCTTTTCTGGTCGAAAATACTGACGGGGTCGTTTTGGTTGTTCGATGCCGCAGCTATCACTTCCGCGAGATTTTGGCATTTAGGTAGTTTTGTTGTAGGGCCGGTGAGCATATTTGAATATCCCTGGCAGATACTTGTCCTGGGGATACTTATGGGGATTCTGGCAATAGTACCGGTGCTGATATCACAGCTTATGAGCTTTCGCTACAGCTTGCCTTTTATATTGGCGGTTTTCTTTTTGGCTAATTTGCCGGCCTTCGCAATCAGTCTTTTGGTCAGTTGCGTCGGCGCAGCCTGTCGTCCGCTTCGGTTTCGCTCACGTTTTACCGCGATAGCGCTATGTACGGCGCCTCAGGTTATTTATTGGGGATGCTTTGGCGGGGTGAGCAGGGTAGAGCCTATTATGTGGGGCTTTTCCTTTACGCCGTGGATATGCGCGTGGCTTACGGCACTGTTAATAGCCGGGGCGGTTTTGGGCATAGGCCACGTCACACGTTATCGACCCGGCCTGGTATGGTTGTTTACCGCTGCTGAGCTTGTGTTGGCGGTTGTTGTATTTGAAATAACAATCGGGTTTGATGAATTGGATTATCAACTTTACGTTGCCAAGAATAATCCTGAACAGGCAAGCGAATTTTATGACCACAGTATAACCGAAGCCCTTGACCAGACGATTACAAGCCAGGCGGTAAAGAACTACCTGGCTGGTTTCTTTTATCCGACCGAGCCAATACCTCTGCGGGCGGAACTAAAACGCGAGATACAGATTCAGTTGGGTTATGACCGTTGGCCGAGCTGGTTTATTGTGCCGCCGGAACTGGATTACCAGATAAAAAGACAATGGCTACTGCAACAGTACGATTTGTTTATTCGCAAACGCCCCAAGAGCGGACGGATGCCTATATCGCTTTATTACAAGGCGCTATTGAGTGAATACAGCCCTGATATTAAGGTCCTTGAACAAAAAGAACAGTTGCATTTTTACAGCGACTATCCTTTTGAGAGAGCTCGCGGGATATGGTACCGGTTGTATAGCCAGTTTGGAGACAGCGTCGAATCCATCGAGGCACGATGGCGAATCGCGATGGACTGGGCGGGGCGGGGCAGGTTTGAACGGGCCGGCAGGCTTTTGGCCCAGGCACAAGCTATGGCTGCTGAGAGATTAAAATTACTGGAAAAACAACAGGCCCCGGCTGATACGCTTTTTAGTCCGTTTCGTCCGCCGGCGGATTCAGCGATGACGGTATTCAAGTTGAGCGAACTGCAAAGAAAGTTGGAACAGTTACAAAGCCTTATTAGTGAAGATAACAGAACCGATAAGCCGGCGTCAGGCGAACGGCTGGCGAAATTTGTTATGCTGAACCCGCACGCCGCGGATTACGCTGTTCGGCTGGACGAGCTGCTGGAAGAGACGGGCGAAAAAGACCCGCTTCGTG
>SDBV01004645.1_pt1 | contig 19636 bp, 49 predicted proteins | sample 2277081 | NCBI WGS metagenome assembly SDBV01 (sample SAMN10402039, study PRJNA504765) | marine sediment metagenome | isolation source: marine sediment core GS10_PC15, 223 cmbsf | place: Arctic Ocean: Southern Knipovich Ridge | collected 2010
AATAATTCTCGCAATAATTTCCAAGTACTAAATTCTTTAAACTCTTTTTGTAAAAGACTACATTTTTCCGAACTTAAACTCGTTGCTTGCTTATATGATAATGAGAATAAATCATATCCCATCGATGGCTTTGCATAAATTCGCTCAAGATAATTATAAATAAAGTCCACATGATCTTCAGTTACTAAAATTACTTCTCCATCAATTGTTGAAAACATCCTTCCTGCAATAGCTATCGACATTCTTGCAAGCTTGATTCGTTGCTCAGCACCTTCAACTAACGGTACAGAAGGTGAATATTTATTGCCGAGAATCATTGCATAGTTTAATATAGCTTTCTCGGCCTCAGGCGTAAACTTAATCTGATCTACTTTACGTGACCATGTCCATAAAATTAACTTATTACAAAGTTCTGAAGTATAGACAGATACGACTTTTTCAGGATGCGGTTTATTTATTTCTGACAAAGGAACCTCATTCGTAGCAATACTAATCGCAAAATCAAATCGTGCAATATCCTCTACTTTTCCAATGAGTTCTTTGATCGCCAAGACTCCATAATTGTATGTATCCAATTTTCTACCCGAGCGTGGATTAGATACCCAGATAAGCCGAGTACGTGCATTCGTTCTTTCAGTCTGAATTTTAATAATTTCAGCAATACCAGAGGAACGGAGGGCGGATAAGTTAGATATTGTATCGACTTCAAGTGAGGATACTTCATCAAGTACAATAAGCCTCCGATCATTAAGCGGGATCTTCCCCCAGTTAATAGACCATCGTTGTTGAGTCTGTGACATTCCGCCCACAAGCCCAGCGTAAGAAATATTTTCACCAGTACATAACTCACCCAGTCTATAATGCTGAATAAGACGTATAAGACTTTCCGTTTTCCCACAACGAGTATCTCCAATAATAAGTCCATCTACCCACCCCTTTTGAACGATATTTTTTTGAAATTTAAACTGTAATACTGAGTGATATATTAAATCTGCCGCAGTAATTAAATCATCTCGTCCATAAATTTTCGTTACATTGTATGTCAGGTCCCTATTGATCTCATTGATCTTTTTCTGAATGTCTTTTGTCGCTTGAAAGATTTTCAATTCTTTAAATAGTTCTTTGCTCATTACAAACTGATCAATTGATGATTGCGTAGGCTTCGCAGTTTCAATTATCTGTGTAGCATATTGTGTTTGTGGATCTGGAACAGTAATACCTGTTAAAAGATAAGATCTATTCGTCTTGATTCCATATCCCAAATAATAAACTTGTCGTGTAACATAATCTGTATCTTGCGCTGCAAAATCTATCTCAGGAATAACCCTCAGCTCTTCTACATTAATTACTTTAGTAACTACAATGTCAAATTGAGAACATCTGACAATCCCTGCTTTTTGCCGTATGAGACTTTTCTGTTCATTTTCTGAGCAGTTAATCAACTGAAGTATCTCGTTGTTTTTTATAGAGAACTCTATGTCTAATTCGCCGCCGGCTAAACCTAATTTGCATCCACTGCACATTTTCATACCTTGCTCGCATTTTAAATTCAGCTTATAGGGGGCAAAATACGGGGCAAGATCTTTTCCTGATATAACTATCTTCATTTGCACTTTTTTATAATAATATTCTTTTTTCGCGGAATCGTTTAAGGTAACTTCATAAATATTCTCATCGACGATTTCTGGTTCTTTTATTTTATTATAATACGAAGTTTCTTTAATTATTTTATCAAAATCCTTCTTTTTAAATTTATGCTTAATAAAATAATCTGTTAAATCGCCATGCTCTGGAGTCGTAATTGGCAGCTTAATTACTTTAACCTTCGATAACCGCGCTAATAATCTAGCTGCTTTTTCCGCGCCTTCGATTCCGGCCTTATCTATATCGTAACAAATATGAACTACCTTATCCGCGAATAATTCGAGAAACTCTTTCTTAAACGTACCCGCGCCTGTCGTCATAGTGACTGCATTATATCCAAATTTATTAGCCAGTAAACAATCTAGCTCCCCCTCTACAAGCAATATCTCGTTATACTTCAAATTTTCAATTGGAAAAATCGCCGACTTGCCATATCCTTCTTTATACGAGATAATTTTAAAGTCTTTTGCATGAGGTTTGTACTTACGAATATTGATTAATAACCTTTCATCATCTAATATAGGAATAAAAATTCGAGTCTCGTCGCATCCAATACCAAACCTTTCAAGAGTATTCTTAGAGATACCTCGTTCGCTAATTAAAAAATCCATAAACTTTTTATTTTTAAGTAGCGCTTTATGATGTTTTTTAATTAGCTCAAGAGGTAATGTTTTATATAATCCAAGTTTTATTTCAATATCTTTTTGTGCTTTCTTAACGTCTATATTATTTTGTTTTGCATGGTACTGAAATGTATTGCCTCCATTATTACAAGAGCCAAAACATTTCCATAATCCTGTTTTTATATTTACAGAAAATGAAGACACATTGTCCTTATGAAAAGGACAATGTGCCCTCAGTTCATCACTAGACTCTGACGTGATATTCAGACTTGCTATTTCTCTATAATATTTTCTGAAATCAATCATTAGATTCCTTTCAATTACTCGGAGTCTGTCTTATCTTGTTCAACTGTAACTGCAAGGTTTTTTAATGACTGATACGCAACTTCTGCGGATTTGAATTCCTTTGCCGTAACAAAACCCATAGGGGTAACATCATAATTATACCATATACCCTTTTTGTTCTTCTCTTTCGTCACGCCAAGTTTATACTTTTTCGCGAACATATCTAGCTTACCAGTACAAGTAATAAGCGACAACAGCTTTTTCGCGACTTTAATTTTCGTCCGTTCCATAGACAGAGCAATAGGAGAAGTTTCTCCTTCAATTAAAAGCGCGAAATTATAAAGCATAGTACATTTAGGAGCCTTGTCTTTTGCATCTTTCGCAGAATTGTTCCATTGCTGATTCTTACAATTAATACAGAGCTCTGCGAATTCTTGGGACACAGGATGTAGTCCATCCGAAGCTGAGCAAATAATTCTTTCTCCACTATCATCATCACGATCTCTCCAGTAAATCCTGGATTTGAAATGAATGATAGGGATAAAGATTATTGATGATCCAAAATCTCGTTGAGTAAGAGTATTATACAAATGCCCCGCCTCACCGTCCTTATCCTCATCGTGAACTTCAGGGCTTAACGGCTGCAGCAGCTTTAAGCGTGGAAGCACAAGATCAGATTTATCCACGTTCTCTCGACCTCTCGCGCCTTCTCCATCTTTCGGCAACAAGTAATCAGGAACCGTCATTGCCTGCTCTTGCTTTGGAACCAAAGCTTTTTCTTCTTTCTTTTTACCCATTTTATTCCTCCTTATATTTTTCTTATTCGAACTTCTGTCTTAGTACTAATATCCAATCCTTCAGGAACTTCATTAGCATTTTCTATACACTCATTAACATATGCTCTTAAGGTTGATGCAAAAACAGTTTGCTTAATAAGATCTTCTGCTCCTTTCTCTTTTAAATTTTTAAATAATTTATCTTGATCAATAACTTTTGGGAAAATACTTGAATAAATAAAAAATAATCCAAGCCCCTTGATTTTAAAATTCTGAAGCTTGTAGAGCTCCATCGCAGTGACAAATTTCTCCTGCAAAGTACCTATTTTTTCTGTAATAACTACTTGTTCTACTTTGAGTTCTTTCTTTTTGTCGGTAAGCTGCTTCAATTGTTTACCAAAATTAATTAGCTCATCGTTCATTTTACCTCCTTATCTATCATCTAATAAATCATCTAAATAATCTCCCCGTAAACCCATTCTTTTTAATCCGTGTTCAGGAGCTTTAATCGTAACATCACGAAATATATAATTAGGATATAATTTTTTAAATTTATTCATTGCATCCCGAACAACATGCGGAGCATAAGTATGACGCCCATGTGCATAACGAACCGCCATCCATATAAGATCTCTAATAATTTCTTTAAGTATTTTATTCTTTTGTTCAGTACTTTCCATCAGCGAGGTCCTCCAATGATTGGTTGTCGATTACCAATTGCGCAAGATTTAATTTACTTTTAAGAATACTAAGAATGCTTTTCTCAATAGTCTTACGAGCGACAAGATCTATATATGTAACTTTATTTACTTGACCTATTCTATGAGCACGATCTTCTGATTGAAGACGATCAGCAAGTGAATAAGTATTTGTAAAATATATTACATAAGACGCAGCGGTAAGGTTAAGGCCTAGTCCACCAGTTCTAATCTGACCTACAAATACCTTGCAGTCGGGATCATTCTGAAATTTATCTACTAATGCTTGCCGTTCATTTTGTGGAGTTCTTCCATCAAAAGTTACGTGACTAATATGCATACTACACAATAATTTGGACACCATGTCTATATTAGCAATATAGTTATTCCATATAATAACTTTACTCGGAAATATGTCTTCAAGTGTTTCTTTAAGCAATTTTAACTTACTACTATTTTTAATAGCAATTACTTTATGATCATCTGCTAATACAAATCCCGATGTAATTTGAGTAAGTTTAATTAGTTTCGTAATAGCAAGTTGTGCAGTTATTTGTTGATCATAAATACTTACCAAGATGTTCTCCTTGATTTTATCATAGATTTCTCGCTCTTCCTTGTTCAAATCAAACTGCTTTACCTCATACACTTTATCAGGAAGGTCAAGACATTCTTTCTTTGTACAACGAATCGCTATATCAAAAATCTTCTTATGAAGCTCGTCAAGATGCCTATATCCAGTAATTTGATGATTATTAAATCCACCCATGATTGCATATTTATTTTTAAAAGCATAAAATGAAGGGCCAAATAATGACGGCTCTAAAAACTTGTACTGAGAATAAATATCAATAACGCATTGCGTAATTGGAGTCCCTGTCATAATATACCTGTATTTCACTGCTTGACCAAGCCTATGCAAGGACTTTGAGCATAAAGCCCTTGAGTTTTTTATCCTTGTCGATTCATCGCAAATAATAGCATCGAGGCCTTTTTTCATCAGCTCCTGCTCGATTGTTCGAACAGCCTCATAATTAATAATGAAAATATTATACTCCGATTGGCTTAGCAATTTTATTTTCTTTCCTTTAGTTCCTTGTAGTATGCAAATATTCCAATCAAGCGAGGAATGCATCTCGAATTCGTTCTTGACATTTTCTAATACTGAATTAGGACAAACATACAATACTGGGTTACGAATTTTTCCCATCAATTTAAAATAGGTTAAGAGGTCTATAATGATTTTTGTTTTACCAAGGCCCATTTCTAAGAACAATCCACCCATAGTTAATTCTTTAAAAAAATTAAAACATTTTATTTGATGATTGAATGGAATTGTTTTGAAATTATAGTCTAAAGGTAATTTAACTGTTTGAAATTTTTTAGCATGTTTAATCTGACGTTGAATATCCGTAACTTTATTAACCCAATTAAGAACACTATTTGAACACTCCACAGACTTTGTAAAGTCCGTGAAAATTTTATTATAATTTTCAATAGATGCAGGGATCTTCCAAACTCTTCGTTTAGGATCCCAATGTCGATCATCAAATTCTTTAACAAATTTAATGGTCTCAATATCATATTGAAACGATAAAATAAGTTGATTATTTTTTAAGTCGATTTTCATATATAGTTAATTATAACATACCCGAGTCGATTTAGCCACACTTATTTTTTCTTTAAATAACTCGCCAACACATCCAATCGCGCCAATATCTGATGCAGCCTTTCTAGTCCGATTGAATTCGGTCGCAGATAGGCTAATAGCAAATAGGTTTGATTTCTAATTGCCTTTACTTCTAAATGAAGATCTAGTTTATTAAGCTCGACTCGTTCAACCTCAGCACTTTGTGGCTCGCTTCTTTTTATTTCAATATCGTTTACTATAATTTTCCTTGGTAGTTTCATAAAATCAATTTTCATTTCACTATTAAACATCATACGACTTCTCAACAGCTTAGCCTTTATTACCGAAACTGAAGCAATTGAAATACGCACTGCAACAGTTGTTTCGGTCACAGGATCATTGAATAAAATCAAATCATCATGCGGAACAAGCGCTTTCTGTATCCCGACATAGACCCCACCCGCCTGCTTTACCATAGACCTTGCGGTGTCTTCTCTATTTTCCATGAAGCCTCCTTTTTTACTCAACCGCTTCGCAAATTAATTTTTGTAATTCATTCGATACTGGGGAAACAAGGGCTCCAAAAATCTCAACAACTTCTTCTATTACAACTTCGTCAATAGAGTCCTGCGAAACTCCACGATTTCCATCAGCGTCCGCTCCGTAATTCGGATCATAGCTCCAATGGACCTTCACCTTAGCGATATACTCCATATCATTCAGTGAAACTTTAATTGTCTGATACTCAACCCAATGCTTGTACATATTACCTCTTGTCGTCTGGATTATAAGGAACAACTATTTGTGAACTATCTACCATTCTAATACCAGTTAGCCTACTAGTAACAAGCCTATTATATTCAAGGATTAATTTATGCTTTTGACAATCATCACTTGATACTATCTTCATGCAAGAATTTAATTTATTGAAATACGGATAATTCATATTACCTCTTATCATTTGGATTATACGGAATTATAAAAAAGTTATCGGCAATATATATTTTATCATATGGAGCAATCATAGCATTAAAACTTAAAATTAATCTATATGGACTAAAATGTAATTCCATACATCCGTTTAACTTAATATATTTATTCATCATGCACTCCCTATAACTTCATACCCCGCCATGGTTAAAGCTACCTTCATCGAGTCGATAATTAGCTGCGTCACGCAACGTTCCCAACCTCGTGCGCGATATTCAGTTACGGTACCATGATATAGTTCAATTGGCCCATCTTTCAATTGTAGCCAAACAGCGAACATTTCTCTTTGGCCTAAGATGTATTTATAACGTTTGAACTCCGCTGTTTTCAATTCAATACCTCACATTCAACTGATGCGCCATTTTAATTAATGTATACCAAGGTCTAGGCAGCGTGCCGTTGCTCTTTGTCTGGTAAAAGGCACCTCGACCCAACCGATTTGCCAGGATCCGACGTTTTGCAAGTCTCTTCTTATAGCCTTTTAATGCAATAGCCATGCTACCTCCTGTTAATAAATTTACTTTATTCCTTCCCATTTCTGGGTTGCTTTATTGAACGTGTGCGTTGGCATTGTTTTAAGATCATATAGTGCCTGGGACATGTTCTGCATACCCCGTTTATATTCATGCTTTCCATGCTCTATACGGTCTGTTATAATAATGTAAAAGCACAGTATTGCCGTCGTAAGTATTATGATAAAATCATATCTGTCCATTATTTTTCTTCCTGTTTTTAAATATAAACTCCTTGCTTGTTTGCTTCATCATGTTAACGCAATTAATCAGCTCCTGCATTTCCCGAGCCTCGAACCATATAATAACCTCACGCGCCATAAACTCAGAGCCAGTTCGCCTAATACCGATTCGATTATTCCCCCATTAAACATCATACTTAATAAAGGCGTGATTTCAATTTCAGTCGTGTTAATGATTTTCATTTCTTCCCCCTTTTATACGCGACAAAAAGCACCGCGATATTCAGTATAATTAAAATTATCAAGCCGATTAAATTCTCCATGATTTATTTGCTGTAGTACTCCTTGTAGACGAAATCGCCGACCTTGGCCTTGAAATGGCCCATGAGATCACATTTACGAATCTCCGACACTTGGAAGTATTGCTTTAAAACCTCAACCGTTCCCATTATCGGATTTCTGACAATTTTATTATCCATGATATAGACAAAACCTATATACATCAATTGGCTGTCTGGAAGAATAATTTCTTTATCTGTCAGTTTATACATCAATACCTCTTAGGAATCTCATCAAAAGTTATATTTAGAAGTTTATTTTTTGCCCAAATAATCAGTTTAGTCATAAGTATAAAAAATGTATAAACCAACCCAAAAGGTATGGCTATCGCAAGCATAGCATAAAACCAGAATTTTTTATTCATCACATTATCTCATTGGAATATGTAGGAATCTTGCTAAAACGTGGCGCTTTGCTATGTTTAACCGATTTCCACCATTTATCGATCTTATCTTGAGGCCATATTGAATGAAACTCAAACAACTTTTTCGCTTTGCGATTTGACTTCTTGCATGGCTTAAGCTTGAAACCGTTCATTATAATTCCTCAATTGTAACTTTTACTTTTTTCTCATATCCATAGCCCCTATGCTGTGAAAATGTGGGAAAAAGATTAAACCGCTTACTAAATACTGATTTGATCAAATTAGGGTTATCATGTATAAATACAATAAACACTTTACATTTCTTTTTCATAACCTATTCCTTTTTCGACTCAATTTTGAAATTCTCTGAAGTCTCTTTCTTTTCTGTCTAAAACCCTTCTTGCCTGTACCATAAACCGAACATCTGACTTTTGAACTAATCGGCTTTCTAAGTAACGCTGCAAACATGCTTGATAAGCTGATCGCTTGCCACAACTCTAGTTTAGGTAGGCTCATGTTTTCTCCTGTGAACAATCCATCTCAAATACCGTTTGCGTGATTTCTTTCTTAACAAGTTTGCACTGGCCCAGTTCGGCATTTTCAATAAGGATAAACAAACTTACATCTGAATAATAGTTGTTTAGCATACGAGTCCAATGAACTTCACCTGTATGTGAACGCACGTCTTTAACCCACACATGCTGATTTCGACTGAATTTGTCTTTGACATCCGAGACTTTATTAGTAATATTAAAAGTACTATTCATTATTACTCTTAATTCCCGTACTTGCTTATGCGTAAATTTTGATCCGACATTCGAATATAAAAAAATTCTAATCAATGTGTTTCCCATATCATTCACATTGTAATGTGCGTAATCAATTGGAATAGCCCTTAAAATTACCTCTAGGCTTTCACACCTCTCCAGCGTTAAATGCTCTTGTGCGTAGTCTGTTTTACCATATTGCGATCTCATATAACCTCCCTCATTAATTTGAGTATATATTTACTTGACACATTAAAAAACAGCATTACTAGAACTACTCGATACCAAAAAGGATGGTCCTCTGCGAGCTCCATCATCTCGGCGAACCCCATGCCCTCGGAGTCATAGGATAATGATTTCTTATTCTTTGGTTGATGATGGCTAGTCGCTTTGACCATCGGTATTCTCCTTTATGATCGCAAGCTCTAACTGGTGCCTGAAGCGAGCTATCTTGTACGGGTCTACCCGGGTTTCTTTCTTGAGAGATTTTATGGTCTTCCTTAAAATTTTAATCTGATTGTTCTTCATCATTATCTCCTACTATAGTGTATCCCCAGAAATCTATTTTGTCAAGTAGGGTCTACAAACTTTTCTTTATTAACAAGATCCTTATCCTGTAGATGCTTCCAGGCTGCAGTAAAAGCTCCATTTGAGTGAAATCGTTTTAGTTCACCTGACCAATACTGCTTAAATATCATCTTATACCATTTCTGCTTAGGCACACGTTTAGACTTCAATTCGTGCTGCATGTTTAAAATAAACTTTAATATTGGTTGACTGATCATTTAAACCTCTCCCTATGGATCTAATCATGCCTTAGATATTCAAAAAAGATATACATTTCTGCTTTTGCTCACTGAATAATGCTCGCTGATTAATAAGGACCATTCGTGGTGATTCACCTGGCATCTGCGACTCATCAGGTTCAAACTTTGCTTTGGCTAATACATATAGTGCTTGATTGATTCGTTTGACTGATTGTGTCAATGAAGCAATCTGAGCTTGACATTCTTGTTCGTTCATCTTAACACCTCTTTTTTAATTTACCTTCTACTATAGTCTAACCCCAGAAAGTTTAAAAGTCAATAGTTATTTTTGTTACAATGTGCTTAAACATGTTTAATTTTATCTTGCATTTTCTGGACTATTTCCAGCATCTTTTTATTCTTCATATTCTTAGGTACTAATTTTTGTAAATCAGTACCTCTGCTTTTTGCCTGAAGCAATTTACGTTTCCACAATCGTTTTCTAAGGCTCATGAGCCCTCCTTAAATTTACCAACCTAAACTTTTGCTTATCTCTGACGTAAACCCACCTTTTTCTTGCATTACTTTAGCAAAATATTTTCCGGTATCATCTTGTAATAAAGGGTGAGGGCATTTTGCAAATCTCCATAAACTACAAAGTTGATACTGACTCATATTATCAATTTCTTTCTTTTGTTCCGGTGTCATAATGCCTCCATTTTAGCATAAGAATTACATTGTGTGATTTCATTATAAATTGGCCTATTAAATTTTAAGCACCACATACCCTCACATAATCCACGATTTTGTGGCCGCCATTTTATATGACCTGAATTTTTACATGCCTTACAAATACTATCACATGAACTCATAGAGTCTCCTATATATCCAATGGACTACGAAACCCTAAGAAGACAGGGAATCGCGGTTTGTCTTTAACACCGATTGATTGGTACTTGTATTTGACTATTCTGTCTATATACAATCTTTGCCCTTTCCAAAATAATCGACGTTGTAAATCTGTGAATCCAGAACCTATTTCAAATTCAATATTTGTTTTAAGATCCTTTACTTTCAAAGCTCCTAACATTTCTAAAGGCTGCATGTTTGCTTTATGGAAGCTTCTTTCTGAATAGCCCAAAGCATTTTTCTTCTTAGGATTAGCATTATGAAATTTCTGAACAAAACCGATAACGATCGCCTCAGAGTCTGTGAATCTCTTGAGCTTAAGCATACCTTGTTCTTTCAAGGTTGATCTACCGTTCTTATATGCAACATCAGATCGTATAATGATTCCTTCATACCCAAAATTTAAACAATGTTTTTCATATTTATAAAGTTGAGCTACATCTTCAATTTCAACAGGATATAAAGGCTTAACAAAAAATGGAAACATTTCATCTCTTAAAATTCTAGTCCTCCAGATATAACGATCATCTGTTTTCATTGAGAGATAATCGAATACTTGATATGTAAAATCTGGCTCGCCCTCCTGAGACATAACTGCACTTGATGTTTCTTGAAATGTTTTACCTACCCTTAACTCGCCATCAGTATCAATTTTAAGACATTTCAACATAGTTGAAATGTATTTATTCGGTATCAACTTCCCGTTTCTTGTATAAGCAACTCCTTTAATTACTAAGCACCGAATACCATCAAGCTTAGGTGTGCAATAAACAGGAAATCGTAAAGTTGCAGGATCCTTAAGTGTTACTGCGAGCATTGGCCTAATCATTTTGCCTCCTTATAGTATTTACGGATGTCATTTAATAATGTATTTACTTTATTTACATCATGAACCCATCTACTATAGTTTTCTGGTGGATCAATCATAGCGCTTATTGGTCTCCGTGCCATAAATTGTGGTAAATCTTTAAATTTATTCTCAATCACTGCAAGATCTTTTTCACGCGTTGCTTTTTCTACAATACTAATTATTGTTGTAATGATTCTATTAGTAAGATCTTCTATATTAAACGGACTGTCACAATGTTCACTCCATTCAATAAGATGTCCTAATATCTTTTCATCAACAGTTCTATTCATAAATCCTCCTTTATTAATACTCCCACCTGTCTTCTATCCAATTGCGCTTGAGCGTGGCGTCGGGGCACTCATACGACCACTCGCCGGTCGTCCAATTGCGCCTCAGTACTTTATGCGGTTTGGGTGTTTTAAGCATAAGCGTGGTGCAGCCCTGGAGCAGTAATAACAGTAGAAATAAACTATACTTGCTCATGGGTCCTCCATGATCCATATGTTGTAGAACACGTCGTCGCAATCGAGCTTGAGCGCCTGTTCCGGGTGCAGTCTCCACAGCTCGGACACGATGGACTCCACCATTGAATAGCTGTTCTGCCTAGGGATGTGATAGCCGCCTACCTTCCTGCTCATTTCAGCACCTCATTTATAATTTGCTCAATATCATCTTCATAATATCCTTGTGTATTCAAATCTTGAAAAAACTGTTTTTCTAATTTATTTAGTCTCTCAAACAACCTCTCCCTATCATGCTTGCGGACTGTTTGGATTATTTGTTTATAAGCACATTTATCACACTCATCTTTATGTCTCATTTCTCACCTCGCAGTCTTTTGGATATTGCTTTTTCCATATCAAATACTTCATAATTGCCACACCGCTTTATGGATTTTTCTATTATTTTTACTATTTCATCTCCGCTCGGCAGAAACTTATCAAATTCGTCAATGGCTTGGTTACGATCTTTTATTTCAATGGCACAATTGCATTTAATATCGTCACCTAAAACTGTTATTGCTTTCCCCGTATTTTTGCAAAATCTACAAACGGCTTTTTCTGGTCGCTTTGGTATGCTCATCTCTCACTCTCCTCAATCCCTTCGTTGTTTACGTTATTCTTTGTCATAATTTCCTCCTACATTTAGGACAGTATTTAAACTTTACTTCACAATATCTATAATTAGTGCAGTGGAAAACCAATCTGGATATACTGTCGGCAAACACCCCATACCAACAATCACATTTCTTTCCAGCCTTTCTATTCATTCTTTTCGCCGTATTTTGGTTTTTAATTTTCATGAATTACCTCTTTTTATATAATCCATTACAAGTTCTACAAATAAAATTTCTTTTTAATCCATCTTCCAAAACTAATAAATATTGATTGATTTCTGCCACTATCTCTCTTTCAGTTTTAGGAAATCCGTCTTTATTAATATTCCACTGATTAATTGTTTGATATTCACTGATTGTTATCGTTCTTCTTTTACTACATTTTGAGCATTTACCTGATATTTTTCTCGTCAATTTAATTTCCCTAAATGTTACCATGCTATTCACCCCCATTACGCAGTCTTTTTTATATTGCTTTGGCTGTAGCTTTCAAACAAGGATTATGAAGTATCATTTGATATAATTCATCCTCACTCGGCAGAAACCTCTCAAATTCTTCAATGGCTTGGTTGTACTTTTTATGTAATAAGTTTTGAAAAGTCCAGTCAAACCTTTTATCAACCTTTTTCTTCTCTGGTCGCTTTGGTATGCTCATTTATCACTCTCCCCAATCTTTAGGTTCTGTTTTACCAATAATTATTCGTAATAATAAGACCCCTAAAAATTGCACTGGATACCGAAAGAAAAGATATAAAATTCTTTTAATCATTTAATTACTCTCAATAACTTAATTATTAATACAAAATTTAACGTAACGCTTAAGGACAATAAACAAAGTAAAATTGCATTAATCCACCATTTAAACATAGTTTTTATTTCCGCCATTTTAATTTTATAGTTACTAAACCCTGATTTCCTACTTCTTCAACGTACTTTTCAAGATCATCCTCACGGGGGATTATGCGGAATTTATCGGTTATACTTTCTGCTAATCTGCGAACTAAATCACTACGGTCTACAAGTCGTTTTCTTTCGTTCCATTCTTGAATAAACCAACCCATATCACTGACTAAATGTACTCTTATTTTCTCAACCTCATCCCTATTGTTTGTTTCGGTCATTGTTCCCCCTCAATAGCATCAGCTAAAGCCAAACAAAAATCTGCTAACTCTCGCAAATCATCTTCTGATAATTGATTTGCTTCTTCCCTAATTTCTTCTAAATTCATACATCCTCCAATACATCCTTTTTAATTACACCAAACAATTAATCCTATAAATATTAATAACATTGTAATGATCATTCTGAAGTATATATCCATTTATCCCTCTATTCATAAATTCTTTTCTGTATTTTTAAATATTCTTCCTTTGTAATTTCATCAAAAATTACTATTTTTTCTGGTTCGCCCTTAAGCTGTAAACACCAATACGATATTGTACCCGATGAATCTTTAACTTTAAAAACAAAAGGAGTTGAAATATAGATTTCTGGCGTATGGGAAACATTTTTTTCCCCATAACATACTGTCGCTAAAAACAAAATCAAAGCAAGTGTTTTAATTTTCATAACTCCCCCTCTATGTTTAATACATCCTTGAATACTTTGCGGATGTCGTCTAATGAGAATTGTAAATCCCATTTTTCCTTATACGAACTACCTTCCCTCCAAATCTCCTCCAGCAATCTCTTGCCTATATCTTTGGATATTAGAGACCTGATTTGCTGAACAAACTCGGTATCATGCGTACTTGTTCCTGACCGGACTTCCCTCAAATAAAAATGCAAGAATTCTATTATCTCCTCGTTGATTGTACGATTAATCTCCTCAAATTTAACTACGTGTCCAGTCGCCCGATTGTTGACCTCTAAGATACCACTGCAATAAGGGCAAAATTTAGTATCAAAAAGCCCAGACTTATCCAGTTTATAAGATATTGAATACAAATCCACCTCTTTTCGACAGAGTTGGCAGACTACAATCTTTTTCATGTTCCGCCTCCTAAATATTTTAATAATGTTTTTCTAGTTAATTGTACGGCTTCTTCCCATGTCTCACACGCTCTGACAGCTTTAGTAAATACCCTACGAATCTCTCGTGATTCGCCACAACGCTTCATTTGCCCATGAACCTTTCCTTCAAGATCTATTGTATCAGCACATTTAGTGAGCACAGTTCATTTCATGTCTCCTCTTCCCATGTCGTTCCAGGCGGGGTCTTTGAGGAATTTTTCCGCTTCCAGCATGTCCAAATTATATTGGACTCTCGCTTGGCTGTAAGCTAATTTACCGTAAGCCGCCTTCGCCTTAAACGTAAGATTACTTACTTGCCGATTTAAACTTTCGATTTGCTGCTCTGCGTTACAAATCTCCTCGACGAACCACCGCAGGGTTCTCAGCCTCTTCCACACTTGGTCGATGGTCAAGCCTTCTTTGATCATTTTCTGAACTTCATAAATACCGATAGTAGGAGCAAGACTATCTTTGAATACTCTGTAAAGCTCTTTGCACGAAAAATCCTTTATTTCTTTGTCGCGCATTCTTTGCAATAATGGATCATTGAAGTCTATCATTTAGGCCTCCTGGGATCCATGATTTTTATTATAAAATCCATAACAACCTCTACGATTAAAGTATAAATGATACTTAAGGACCCCCACATGTTCAGCACAAAATCCTGCGATAAGCGCTTCGCGAATTGGTTGTTTAGGAAACTTGATCACATGACCACTCCATTGAGTCGCTTTTTTCAAACAGACAATACAGTTCTTGGTTTGCTTAACTTTTGCCATTTGCTGCCTCCTTTGATTCAATAATCTATAAATACTATTTTACATTTTGGGCATGCATAAGCATCCATTGAGTTGTTTGTCTCTGGTTTTATAAAATTTATATTATTTGAAAGTCGATAAAAATCTCCATACTTATCCATTTCACTATTTACCGGCTCTTGCGTGTCGTGATCATATTCATGTTGGTAAGAACAATTTGGGCAAAGCATTATTTCTCCTTTATGAGCCGCTTTTAGACACGCCGGTTAATAAGATTAAGAAAACGCAGACCAGCCCCCTTACGACCAGTCCTTTATAAACACACCATGCAATCGCCATCTCAGTCGTAATCAGGGTCGACACTATGTAATGTTTATCAAACCACCATGTCAAGAATTCCATTTCTAGCTCCTATTAATCCATGTTTTTATTGAGATTCTTGAATTTTTTTTACTTCCTGCGCTGCTCTTAAAACATCTCTTATCTCTAACCAATGTTTTTCACATGCAATAATTTCTATATCAGCATTCTTCCATCTAAAGTAACCACCGCGTATTGGCTTATTCTCACATTGCTCACAGCTCATTATAGTCTCCTTTTACTTTATCATATACTTCAACCGACAAATCGCCATGTTTCTAACAAATCTATTGTGCTGCTTCCTTATATACCAAGTGTGGATGAGGTCGAGAAGTTTATTCATGAGAACCTCCCAACTTAATGCCTAATCGCAGACCTTGCTCTGTATGCTCTCCTAGGAAAACATCATATTTATTGTAAATCGTAAACTTGAACCCAGTGTTATTAATCAAATCCAAGCTTAGAACGTTGAACATGTCGGGAAGGGTGATCATTGACTGAGGCTCAGGGGTCTCTTCGGCTACTGATTTATATGACTTATGGTAATAGTAAGGGTAGCGCTTATAATACTGATGTCGATTGTGATTTCGACGTCGATAGTTATAACGATACGGCGAGTAGGCGCTTAGTGAAATTGGGAAAATTATTAAAAGGCAAATAGTTAATAGTTTTTTCATAATATTTTTCTTTAACAACTCAACAGGCAAGTGCTTATAGATTTTTTGTTCTGTGCGTTTAAGCGTTGTATCTTTCTAATGCTTTTTTACATCATTCTTATTTTCTGCTTCTTTATATGAATGCAAAAAAGTGTTCCATCTTTGTACATTTTCAACATCTTCCGCAAGAAAAGTTTGAAGTAAATCATCTTTGTACTTTTCAGTTTTTCTTGCTTCAACAAGTTGTTCTCGCAACTGTTTAATCATCAAGTTACGCTTGCGGATTGTTTCTTTTAATTCTTTGATAATATAATATTTATCAACATCTTCCAGTTCAGTCCATATTTTACCTTTGTAAATAGTATCTGGCTTTTGCATGAGTTCACCTCGTTCCGCACTTGCCTATTCAATTGTCGAATAGTGAAGATTATTTCTGGAGAATCTTCCAACCGTCGAATTGTCAAAGATCAATTTGTCTATTTACTCTTACTACAGTATACATTGTGAAACGACTTTTGTCAATAGGGTTCTAAAAAATAAATGCGTTTAAACGCCTTTGTTTATGTCACAATTTCGTTACATAATAATTGGAATAATTGGTGGTTTTAGTGACTTTTTAAAAATATATATATTACTATAAAATATAATAATAGAAGTAGACTAGGATTTTTTTTAAGGTAATAGATACATTATAATGCATTTATTTATTTTTAAGTCTTTTTTAATAAGGTTAGACTTTCTCAGAAAAGGTCTTTTTTCATGGTTTTGGGTGTTTGGTAACGGCAATGTTATAGGATAATAGCCGATTATATTTTTTTAAAAAGTCACTAAAATTTGAGAAATAAGGGTTGCTTTTGGGTGTATTATTTGATATAATGATAGATATGAGAATAACATTAAAAGAATTCAGAAAACGTTTAAATAATCAAGAGTGGTATGTAGTACTTGCTGAGAGACATCAGAGCAAATTTTTATTTATACCGAAATCAGTTTCTCCGAAAACAAAATTAGTTAAAGCGTTACTGTGTAATGGTGTAAAAGCGTCTATAATACATAAAGAGCATGCTGTGTCATATAGTTATATTAGAAAACTTAAACTAAATAAATTTTTAAGAGCAGAAAAAGTCTTTAATAAATTAGTAGTTTTAAATCGTAATGAGAAACAAGGTGATGAAATAGTTAATCACTTAATGAAGACTTGTGGTGGATGTTCAGTTTATTTTAAACATACGCGCTCTGATCTTTTTCATCAGTTAATATTAAAACATTATGTTGAGGATCGGTGGTCGGTTGATGAGATCAAAGTAGAATTTGATAGTACTATTTTAATGCAGAGGCCTGATGATATGGGTTATAATGGACTGAGAAGCAAGACTACATGTACGAGGAAGTATATTCAGCATATTATAAGAGTATATGAACGGGCTACGGATCCATTGTATTTGCCTAAGAAATATAAGACCACTAATATGTATGTGTAATGTTGTTAACCTAAAAATTTATAGTTAACTAAATTAATTATTGATATTTGTGTGGTTTTCTTGTATACTATAAATACACAGATTATCAGATTAAACCATTTTCAAGACACAATTCGACTTACAAAGCAAGAGGTTCTAGCCGATGAAAAATATAAATCATAATAATAATCCTAATGGCAATGGTGGTTTTGGCGATCATCCAGAGCACATTAACAAGCATGGGTCTTCTGGATCCCAGGGCTTACGTCTATTGAAGGAAGCGATGGCGAAGCGTGCGACCATTGAAGGTAAGACTTTGTTCGATCATTTTAGTAGGCTCGCATTCACCGATAAAGCAATCCTCATCGAGGCGATGAAGAAGCTCGTGCCCAACGCCCAGTCGATTGAGGTCACTGGCGAGATGACACTCAAGGATTTTTTCTCGGTGCTGAGGGGTGAAGATCCTACAGACAAGAAGGCAGAAGAAAAGGATCGACCAAGCGAGTAGGCGGCCAATCGCCGGTGATAGGGGTATACCGGAGTTAAATTCAGTGAAAGGCCCTCCTTACAAATTTTCTTTTAGGCAATTTTTCCGTTATACTTAAAAAACAAAATGTTACAATAGGAGGGCGAATGATTAGTATTAAATGTGAAGGGCGAATGGACGAGCTAATTAAAAGTTGGGAAGACCAATTGTTGAATGGGCGTACACTGGAAGATCTTGAAACTGTAATCATTCCGGGGACCGCTCCTGTTTTCATCAACTATAGCATTCATACAATTTATACGCTTGTAAAAGAAATGCGGGCATTCAAGGCAGGAATGAATAGTAAAAAATAGGAGGGCGAAAATGCAATATGCATATAAAATAAATCCGACATCTTGTAAAGTCTGCAATGAAATTCATTATTATGCAACAAATAAGCATGTAGTAATTACAGGAACTCTAGAAGAATTAGAACATGCGAAATTATCTTTGGGGACGATTGAACCATACGACTCTGAGAAATGCGACATTAAAGACTGCATGAATGTGTTCGGGCATTACCCGGAACTGGATACTTTCACGCGTAACGGAATTTCTGGAAACATAGCCACATCCTTGCCTGGATATAGCTATGGGTTTACTTTAAAAGAAATTAAAGTATCAGAAGATAAGAATGAAGTCATAATTACATATCGTAGGTAGGAGGGCGAATGGTCAAAAGAATACTTTGTTTATTTTTCAGACACCAAGTGTTGCTAAAAGATTTACATAGACGTAAAGATGGTATGGTCGAATGGTCGTGTTGTAGATGTGGAAAAATATTAATTGGCGATTGTGGATTATCCATATTGTGTTATAGTGCAAAATGTATTGGACAAATTAATATTAATAAGAATTTAATATAAGAGGGCGAATGGACGCAAGAACACAACAATCTGAATTTAAAACAAATCCTGTTTTATTTATCGAGAGGGTGTTCGGCGATAAGCTTTGGGATAAACAAAAAGAAATAGTAGAATCCGTAAGGGATAATCAATATACGCTTGTACAAAGCTGCTATGGTTCTGGTAAATCATACTCGGCTGCTCGAATTGCTCTTTGGTATTTATACACGCATACACCTTCAAAAGTTATCTGCACATCTTCCTCATGGGATCAAGTGGAGAAGATTTTGTTTTCAGAAATAGCTACAGCTTATAATAAATCCAAATTGCCGATGGGGGGAACCCTACTGGCCACTAACCTAAAGTTAGAAAAGGATTGGTTTATAACAGGAGTGAGTCCGAAAATTAATGTAGATCAAGAAGCTACTCGATTTGAGGGATATCATTCCCCCAACGTGTTGGTGATTTTGGATCAAGCTCAGGGTTTGAATCCGAAATTGTGGGATGTAGCAACGGCATTAGTATCAAATGAACGTTCGCGGATATTAGTTTTAGGGAATCCCACGTCTCCATCGGGTAAGTTTTAT
>SDBV01004646.1_pt1 | contig 19636 bp, 12 predicted proteins | sample 2277081 | NCBI WGS metagenome assembly SDBV01 (sample SAMN10402039, study PRJNA504765) | marine sediment metagenome | isolation source: marine sediment core GS10_PC15, 223 cmbsf | place: Arctic Ocean: Southern Knipovich Ridge | collected 2010
AAGGCTGGTACAATACAAAAAGAAAACACGCTTATTTGGGGTATATGACACCAGAAGAATTTGGGAAAACTAAACTATTAAATGTGGCTTAACTAGTTGTCCAGTTTTTTGTTGCAAGTCCAGTGCGTAATACTTGGCTAATAGCAGCAAAATAGTGAAATCTGCCGGTGCATCCAAAGTATCTGAGAGGCACTGCGTTTAGAAGATGAAAACTCTTGCGAACTGAACTTTCTAGAAAGAATTAAACTTTCCTCAGCGGCAGATTCACGGAGATGTTCGCACAGAGGCTTGCAGAAGGCTTAGTTCACACATGCATTCATACATATATTTGTTATGGTATGTTTTAATCTTTTCAATATCCATCCATGCAGCAAATTCCACCGCGTGCCGCTTTTTGTTTTCGCTCCTCTTCCCAGTTGTCTGGATCATCTCCATAATGATAGTCAGGTTCGTCAGGTAACTTGTTAAGTTTGATCGCTATACTAAATCCGCTGACGAAAGGATTTTCTTGTTTGTCGATCGTTACACTTGTCACTTGATGATCATCTTCTAGTACAACACCTTTAATTGAATCAAAGAGGGTCTTAAGGTAGTTGTCCAAGTCCTTCAGTTCAATATAATTTTTAGGGCCGCCAATATTTACAGAGAGTGAAAGTTTTCCTTTGTGTGGCCACCATGGCTTCTTTTTTTGCAGTAAACGTTCTTGAATTTCCTTCTTAAACTGTTGAACGTTGGGCTTCTTAATTAACTCATAGAGTTGTTTTTCTTCATCGACTAATTTGTAGAAATCTTGTGAAGTTGGGACTTTGATGCCAGCGAAAATGAGCATCTCATCATAATATGGATTCATTGCAAATGTTGCAGTTTCTCCAGGCTTGAGTTGTGGTTTTTTGATTCCCATAATTCAAAAATCGAAAATTTGAGTTCGAGGCACAATATGCCAACGTATTGGTAAACCACATAAAGGGTTTATTTCACTTACAAATTAGCAGATTATTATGTTGATTCCTACAAAATCCGTGGCAAGGTGACGGTTGCCGGCTATACTGGGTCCTTCGCCACGCGTCATCGCCAAAGCTCAGACTATCGGTATTTCACTTTAGTTAAGCAAGCTCATATCCCAACAAACTAAGTGCTTCATCGGCTTTGTCATTTCTCATTGGATATTTGTTAGGGGTTACCCAACCAATCAGTTCTTGAGTTCCGGATGATTTAAATTGACTTAGTTTATATTTAGGATTAAGACATAAGTTGTGTATCCTCAAGTCCAGCTCATCATCTGAGTAAAGTAGATATTTTAGAGATTTTCTAATTCTTTTAATTGAATTTTCAGCTACAAATTTTTCGTCTGCATTGAAGCGTCTCGTTCGCATTGCACCCGAATGTAAGTTTGCATAAATCTGTCTTGCTTCATCTCTGGTCAGCTTTTCAATATTAGCCTCAGAAAGTAATTTTCTAAATATTGTTTTTGATGCCCTAGCCATTTCTTTCGTATGATTTTCTGTTGACTTATCCCATTGACAATACTCCTTAAATAGTTTTGGAATTACTTTGATTCTACTGGTAACAGTTGGTTTACGTCTGTTTTCTTTTGCCCAGACAGTTTTTACCCAATGCCAAAAATGATCAATGGAAATGTAAACAGGAACTCTTGGATATTCTTGTTTCGAAATGTCATCAACCATTCCTTTTACTTCATCAATAATTCTCCAGAATGCGAAATATTGCTTAGCCTCTTTACCTACCTTAAGTTTTTTCTTCTTATTAGTTCGATTGGTTAAGATTTTCTTTTCAAATTGTTTCTGTTCTTTTTCAGTACGTTCTGCTCTTTTTTGGAAATTGTCATAAATGACTTTAAAATTATCAAGGTCGGTAAGTTGCAGTAAAAATGATTGTTCCCACAGAACGGAAAATTGTTTATCTAATTCAATAAGATATTTTGTGTTGGTTAAGATGGCGTTCGTTTCTATATTTTTATGAAGTCCACCAGCCGTAAAGTTAGATGAGCCTATTATACAAGCGAAGGGCCGTTCCTTGCTGTAAAAGATGAAAAATTTGGAATGGAAGTTATTGCCCAAAAACTGAATATTAATGCCAAGTTTTGAATGAATATTTTTTAATGAGTAATAATTTGTTGGCGGTCGAAGCGATACCAAAAGGTCAACTTGTTTTAAGTTTTTAAGCCATAAGTTGATAGAGGCTGTGTCCGAGAAAAATGCAGTTGCAACCTTAATTACGTCAGCCTTGTCAGCAAAATCGTAAAGGATTTTTATTAGGTTTCTGTCCTTATCGTTTGTTAAAACAATTTGTTGCACTGTCTGTTTTTAGGGTTACCGATAACGTCTGTGTATGGCGCTGTGTGCGCCACCTTGGCTAATAACAGCAAAATAGTGAATCTGCCGGTGCATCCAAAATTTCCAAATGGCACTGCGCTGTGAAGATGAAAAATCCTGCGAACTGGACTCAGTAGAAAGCACTGTAGTTTCCTCAGCGGCAGATTCAAGGTCGAGTTGCTCAGAAGCTGGCAAATGAGAAGTTCGCACATGCGCTATACACGATGTCATGGGCTTTAGAGACTATATTGTACACAATTTAGGGTCATTTGTATGTAAAACCCTTTCCACTACAATTCGGACAATCTTCCCAATGTGCTTTGACAGTCACTTTGCCCGTTCCATTACAATATCCTAAAGGGTATACACATTTTGTTTTGACAGCCCCAAACATGAAATAACCCTTTCCATTACATTTTTTGCAATTTCTTGTATATCCCTCAACAAACTGCTTTTTATTTCCTTTGCAGACACTACAGACAATTTGGGTACGATTTTCGAGATCATAGCTACTTTCCTGACCGGTTGAATAATAACCTTCATAAAGAACTTCATAATCAGCTACATGATTTATTCCAAAATACGCTTTGATTAATTCCTTTGCATTTTCTAATGAGTTCTTACTGTCTCTTCCGAACCCAATGCCAAATTTTACAGCATTAACCCCTTTATACTTTATTATAGTTAGCAATTCCTGATAGCCCACAAATGTATAAATTGCATCCAGTGCCCAATTATATTGAGAGTGCTTTTTCATTCTCTCCTCCATTGATTTCTTAAGTTGCCAGTCTGGTGCATTCTTTGCCTTATTAGCTTCGGCAATTTCATAGTAATAATCTTGTCTGAATCCATTAGGATTCTTTCTTTCAATGACTCCTACAACAACTTGTGAGTAGAGATTGATACTGATTAAGAGTAATACTCCTACTGATATGGATTTCATTTCACCTCGATTTGGGATTTAGTTAAATTAGTCTAACCTTATACAACGAACACACATTGTTCCAGTATTAATGCTATTTATTGTACTTTTATCAACAGTTGTTTTTATATCGGTATCAAAGCTTTTGATCCAAATTCGATTTCCTCCAGTCACCGATGAACTCCAATACCATCCCTTTTTTAAATTAGGCACTTCGTGTCTATGAGAATATAGGATTTCTAAATCCTCTATGGAAGGAAGATACCAATCGTCAAATCCCATTGACTTTAAACTTGCACATTCTTCTTTTGCCTTTAACCAATAGAATGATCCAGATAAATCATTGGGAGCTACGGAAATAACTCGATTAGTGGCAGGAATTCGAACAATTTTTGATTCCTCGGAATCAGTGAAGTTTATAGGATTGTTATCATAGTTTCGTTCTCTATTTCTGTTCTGATATTCAATGATAGTTGGTTTAAGAGCAATGTTATATTCGTAAAAATCAGGTCCATTATAGTATATGTTTCCCCTACTACTTCCAATCAAATACTCTCCTGTACTTAAATAATTTGCAATCGTTGATGCACTTGGAATACAATTCCCGCAAGTCCAATCTAGTTCTCTATTATTTATTTTATCTGGTAACCTTAATATTTTCTCTTTTTCTTTATAAACGAAATCATCGTATTTATCAAAAGAGAATTCTTCGTACCGATAATTCGGAGCTGTAATCCTCATAATTCCGGAAGAAGGGATATACCTCGGTTCGGTGATTATAACAACTCCGATTCCATTTCTGTCTGCATTAATTGAGAAAACTTTTCTGTTTCGATCCTGCATTTCAATCTTCACAGACCGAATCGGCAAGCGAGTTTCTGTATCATATACTTCAAATCTTACAATCCATATAATGGTGGAATTACCTATGGTAGTGTATGATGATTGTGCTTTTAGATTGGACACGAACAGAATACTGATGGAGAGGAATATAAAAGCCTTGATATTATTCACAATAGGAAGATTGGCTGTACCCTAAGCTAATGATTATTATGTGCAAAATCAAATATTGCACCTAACAATATAGTGTTTTATAGAATGTTTGCCTAAAGTTAGAATCAGACTGTTAAAATAGTGCAAAACGATTGATTATAAAGTTGCGGATTTTATACTAAGGCAAATGTTCTATAAAACTCAAACGTATGGTTAAACCACATATAGGGTTTATTTCACTTACAAATTAGCAGATTATTATGTTGATTCCTACAAAATCCGTTGCATAAGGAGACGGTTGCCGGCTATGCTGAGTCCTTCGCCATACGTTAGCGCCAAAGCCCCGATTCCTTATTTGAATGTGGAGTATAATGTGGCTAAAGCCTATTTAGATTTGCTATATCTTATCCGGCTGAAGCAGACGGAAATAAATGCTCATTCGTGATGAATTCAAAAAAGCTGTTGTCAGGCATTTATTTGCGAACTTTTTCCCCGGACGACCGCATCAGATAGAACACATGCAATCTCATACAGGATTGTGGCGCCAACAAGGGCCGTATTGCCGGTGGGGTCAAAAGGTGGTGATACTTCTACCACATCTCCGCCGATCAACTTAAGACCGGCAAGTCCTCGTATTAGCGCCTGTGCCTGGATGGGTGTCAGGCCACCAATTTCCGGTGTTCCTGTGCCTGGGGCAAAAGCCGGGTCAAGACAGTCAATATCGAAGGACACATATGTGGGCCCCTTGCCTACCACACGTCTTACCTCATCGAGCGTGGCCTCTATCCCTAAAGCAGTAAACTCTTCCATATACATGACCCGTATCCCTGCATCCTCAGACCCACGCCAGCTTTCTTCTGAGTTCTGTGCCCCCCGAATGCCAATTTGAATAGTCCTCTTTGGATCAAGGAGCCCTTCTTCCATCGCTCGTCGGAATGGGGTGCCATGTGTATACTTATGCCCGAATTCATGATCACTTGTATCGGTATGAGCATCTAAGTGTACCATACCTACCGGGTATTCGGCCGCAACTGCACGTAAAATCGGCAAACTAATGGAGTGATCACCGCCTGCACTCAGGGGCACTGCACCGACTGCACAAATCTTGCGGTAAAAATCAGTAATGTCGGTAAAGCATTGTTGCAGGTCAAAAGGATTCAGGAAACTTACATCACCTAAATCAGCCACGTGGCAAAGTTCATAAGGATTCACGTGAGTCACATGATGGATTGAACGGGTAAAACCTGACATATTGCGAATTTCCCGGGGGCCATGCCGTGCCCCCGGTCGATTTTCGGTTGCTCCATCATAGGGCACACCAACCAGTGCAATATCTACACCCGATGGGTCTTTTACCAAAGGTCTTCTCAACAAAGTTGCAACGCCGGCATAACGAAGTGGAGCCGCTTCCAAATTAGATTCCTCTTTCATGTTTCCTGAACTCCAGTTTTCTTTTCTAACAACCCAATATAGGGAATTCCATTTCTTTAACCCTGATTATGCATTAGAAATCTATTACGAACTATAGCTGACTATCATCTAGTGTGTTAATTACTAAATTCATTCACTATTTTCGACCCCTTTTCCTTTTTACTGCGTTAAAATTTTCAACCGTAGCGATGCTATGCTTTCAAATTTTGCCTTGTATAAAGAAAAAATTGATGCAAAAATTCAGTAAACCAATTTAGTAATTACCACACTAGGCACTTGCTCGATTTTTCCTACTCACCATAGCGGTGCTATGCCTGCGTTGCAAAAACCTGTGCGAGCACCTATCTAACAGCCAGTTATAGCTCTCACGACAAAGTCTAATACATAATCCGGGTTTAACCTACGGGTGTAATTTAGAGTATATCAATCGGGCTCGCATTGCTTGTCATGTTTGTTGTGGTTGGGTGTATATTTCCGTTGCTCAGGGCAAATTGTGGATTGAGAGGTCTAACCTTCGCAATTTTATTTTTTCGAATCATAAAGATTGTGAAACCCGATTATATTTCCTTTTTATTGCTACTAATGTTCTACTTGTATCCGGACTTCATGTTTTATATTCAAAGTATGATCAGATGATATTAGGCGAATAATGTTTATGAAAAAATAGCTCAATTGAATCTTTCATTTTGTTAAAAGAAAATCTAACTTTATTTACAACTAAAATCTAACTATCATGAAAATTATGCGAACCTGTAAAAGTAAAAGTTCATTCTATCATTCAGTTCTTATGATAATTTGGACAGTTTTATTTGTTACATCCTGTCAGAATCAGGAAAAGCAAGAAACCAATGCAGAAGCTTCCAATTCGGAGCAGTCCTGGCTGTTTGTTGCTGCGATCTCGGACGTGTCGCTCACGATCAACGCCGACAACAAAGCCACGATGACACAGACCATCGTGGGTAAGATGGTAGCCTACACTGAAGCTGAAGTTGGAAAGCCTGGCGAGTGGAAGACGGTGGATGCAGCCGGTACACTAACCCTGCTTGCTGATCACCACAAGAACGCTGCCCTGGTCAGCACAGATTCCGCAGGAAATGAAGTTACCGTGGTGTTCACTATAGATAATGCCAGTGACAACAGTCTCGATATCACCTTGATTGGGATTGAAGGAGTGGATGCCCCGGTGGGCACTGAATTAAAATTCGCCAGTGGCGCACTTCTGATTGACAGCTTTGGCGGCGACGCGTGTAGAATTGGCGTGGCAGCTGGTGTGACTGCAGCAGTAGTGGCAGCTTGCATAGTATCCGATGGAGGCTGTGTAATTGCTCCTGAAGCTATGGAAGGCCTTGCTGAGGCAGTAGGTTTATCTGAGGATATCCTGGCCCCTGTTGTAACAGCAGCTTTGAAGTCTGGAGTGTCCGGAGTTATCACTGCCGTGTTGGCGTTGATTTGTCCGGAATAATAATAGCAGATCTGCCAAACACCATACTTGGTTCCCCTCAGAAATGGGGGTCTTAGATGAGAACGATTTATTTGGCCATGGATTCATGGCTGATGTTAACGTATCTCGTTTAAGTTTCTAATTGCTGCGTCATATATAAAAAGCACCAACATGTTCCAGAACAAGCTATACTTAACCAAAATTCCAAAATCAGTTTTATAAGTCATAAAATACAAGAAGCCATGGAAAACTACTAGATTGGCTAGAATAAAATAGATTTTAACTCGATCTAAATTGTTGATATATCTATATCTAGTTGAAATGTTCATTACGATTGGTAAAAGAACAAACAAAAGAAGAACCATTGTTCCAAGGCTCCAATTAACAATTTGGGAATATAAAGCAATTAAAACCGTTGAAGTAACAAATGGAATTATATGTTTAATCTTTTTCATCTAAATGGTAGCCAGCAATCCAATATAGGAAATTCCATCTATTTTATCCATGGTTGGGGTGTGATTTGCACTGAGTAAATTGGGCTGGTTAACCGGGTAAAAGGCAATCCGGATCTTTTCAACTGGGCCCTGTTTATTGATAAACATCCCATAACATCCTGTTAATGATCCCTGCCCAGATATAGGTCCGGTGATATCCCGCCCATTCTTCATCAGGGCTATAAAACTCCCACAGATTATGATTCTTTTTAAGTTGAATGATCATTCCTTCCGCAACCTTGTTGGTTAATTCACGGGCCTCTTTTTCAAATCCGTAATTCATCAGGCCATTTACAATCAGGTAATTCCACTCCACCCAAACAGGTCCGTTCCAATATCCTTTGTCGTTGTAGTACGGATCGTCCGCAGCCAGGGATGGTACGCCATATTTTCTCCAGAATTTCGTGGAATCTGTCAGCTTCTCAACTAGTATTTTAGCGCGGTCTTGGGAAACCACCCCTGCCCAAAGTGGAAGAAATCCTATGATTTCCTGGCGTTTCAGGTCATTCAAATTTTTATAAGTGAAATCATTATCCTTTCGATCGGTGTTGTAATAGAATCCAGTATGCGTGTCCCAAAACGTATCGTTGATCAGCTTTGTGCGTGTTTGCCAATCAACTTTCCAAACCTGAGCCTCATCCTCCATACCCAATTCCAATGCCATTTGTTCTAAAGATTTTGCTTCCATAACCAGCATGCAGTTCACATCGAGCCCCTCAAACTCCGCCGGCCAACCCACTTCGTCCCAAACTGCCACATAAGCATCGCGTACCGACTCAAGAACGGCGTGCCCGCCCCATTCACAAAGGCCATCTCCATCCTGGTCGCGGTTAGATACATAAAAGTTGTAAAATCGTTTTCCTGAAACATACATCTCCTTTAAAAAATCCTTGTCTCCCGTAATTTTATAAATTTCCCAATTCTGAAAATTGTACCAGGGAGCCGAAGAAGTCAGTTGGTCATTGTATTCAATTATTTCATCCAGGTAGGAACCGGTCCGGTAGTTGATATAACCATTTTCATACTGCCGCTGGGCATATACCCTTTGCGAATTCATAGCCCCCTTGGGATCCAGAAGTGCATAGGCAGCCATGGCCAGGCTCTCGTGAAAAACCTGCCCGCCATGGCCCCATCCCCAGGTAGGTTCCCTGGAAAACACGTAATAATTGTAGCTGCTCTTTGCCTCCGGGGGATAAAACACCTGTTGCATCATATTGAATCCACTGCGGTACAGTAATTCAAGATCGGGATCCTGGAAATCAGGGATATCAAGATCTTTCATAGCCATTTCATTTACTGCCTCATATTTTCCCAGGGACTCCGTTTGTGCAATGGAAGTCTTACGTAATAATTCACTTACATCATCTGTTTTTCTTCCTGCCACCCGCACACTTCGCACATTGCAGGAACCACCTTGCATGATGTCAAATGAATTGGTGAAAGAGAGTATTTTGGCGAATTGAGTTGGCTGACCATTTGTTTTTTTTGTATTCAGGTATTCAGAAAAAGTACTCTTTTCTATCGTGGTAACCTCGTTGGAGTGCATTCCTAATTCAGACGTATTTCTGCTTTTTGCAACAACCACATAACCATAGATGACTGACACTTTTCTATCATTATCGATAAACCAGTCATTATCTGTGGTACCGATTGCCTTATATACTCCCTCATTCGGATAATTACGTCGAAAGACAACATATTCATGGTTATCACCTGGCAGATTTTTCCACGAAAGTTTCTTATCATCACCCGCAATTTTGAGTTGAATAGTTCCGGGAATATCAGGTTCGGGTTCAACCAAATGAAAGTCCTTCCTGGTTTGATGGGTACCGGAATAATCCGCTATTCGTACCTGTTGCCGACTTTGCAGGTTTTCAGGTACATGCATCATCGAAATGTTAAAAACGTCATCGGAACCAACTGGTCCAAAATTCCCGAACTCCATTCGAAAATAGCCATCCTGGTTGATCGTACCCTGCAGATTTTTCCAAACAGGGCTGTTTTCAGTGAGTAAAATATCGTAATAGTTATTTTTAGTAACCTGGATTCGGGTATCGCTGGTAAAAGATAAATTCCTGGAACCATCTTGCAATAGCGACCTGCCTGACAATTGAAATTCAACGGGCTTGCCAGGAAAGACATAAAATGGCACCTGTGGAGATTCCCCTCCAATTGAATTATAAACACCGGCTTCATCCGGAGCTTTTGAGATACTAAATATGTTTGTTATGGAATCAACATAAGGAAGGTTGTGGCCAATAGTCCAGGAATCGGGATACTCCTGGTGGGTGAATGTGAAGGAAGAATCATTTAATAAAACGGCGTCGTCAAATGCACGATACTCATTTTGCATAAAAATGACCACCTCTCCTTTCATTGTTTTATCACTTTCATTTACAACTGAAATGTCCATGATTGCCGTATAGGAACTTTTCACTACAAAATGAATATCCACACGAAGTCCGGCTACAGGATAATAATACACCTCCACCATGTCAGCGTACGATGTTCTGATTACCGGTTTTGCAGATACATCTTCAAGTTTATATATCCACCTACCATCAATAATAAATCCTATACGTAAATCACCCCCGGTATCAGTGGTAAAGGCGATGCCCTCATCTTCGTTGTAAAAATGGAATTCATACCCTTCATCCAGTGCAAATTCGGATCTTTCTTTAGCCGCAGCATATGTAGTGTAAATGGGCGAATTCGCGTCTATCTCATTATTAATATCATCCTGGTATCCACTCATAGAGCAGGAAAATAAAAAACAACTCGTGCCATAGAGTAGCAATGTGGTCAGGTTTTTTTTGAAAAGATCCGATCTCATTTGTTTGTTATCATTCACGATTAAATATAATCAAATAATAACAGGCTTCAACCCGGATTACGCATTAGAAATCTATTACGAACTATAGCTGACTATCATCTAGTGTGTTAATTACTAAATTCATTCACTATTTTCGACCCCTTTTTCCTACCTGCCTTCCGCCAGGCAGGCTCACCACAGCGGTGCTATGCCTGCGTTGCAAAAACCTGCTGTGCCTTCGCGTAGCCGCTATGGCGAAGCGAGGTGCGAGCCTGCCTGACGGCAGGCAGGCACCTATCTAATCCAAAAGGGATGCCTTTGGCACAGCCAGTTATAGCTCTCACGACAAAGTCTAATACATAAACCGGGTTCAATAAACTAAAGCTGTTGTTCTTGGAATACAGCCCCATATTATTTAGCTTCAACCTAGAATATATATTTGAAATGCATTACTACCCGGAGGGTAGTCGAAAACAGCAACGCGAAAGGTTTTGTCAAGGTTTTACCCAGACAACAAAAAATGCAAATCGGGTAGTTGTTGAACACTTTTTTATGGAATGGTTTTCATTCATAAAATAGAGCAAAGCCAATTCCATTGCCCCATACGGGTTCAATATTAAAGAGGAATTTAGAAGTACATGCAGGTAAATATTAAAAGGGAGTTTAAAAAACATTTTGATGGAAAACCAATAATTATCCGTTCTCCGGGACGCGTTAATCTTATTGGTGAGCATACTGACTACAACAATGGATATGTGATGCCTGCGGCTATTAATTACAATATTGAATTTGCCATCGGCCCGGTAGCCTCGAATAAAGTTACGGTTGTTGCGGTGGATCTGGATGACCGGATTGAATATGATGTAAATGACATTTCGAATAGCCAATCATCATGGGGAATGTATATCAAGGGCGTATCCTCACTATTTATCGACCAGAAAATAAAAATCGGTGGATTCAACTGTGTATTTGCCGGAAATATCCCACAGGGGGCCGGGCTTAGTTCTTCTGCTGCTCTCACTTGTGGACTGGCATTTGGGATCGACCAGATTTTTAAAACAGAGTTATCAGGCTGGGACCTGGCAAGGATTGCACAAACTGCTGAACAACGCTATGCAAAGGTAAACTGCGGTATCATGGACCAGTTTGCAAATCTTTTCTCCAAGGAAAAATATTTTTCAATGCTTGACTGTCAAACACTGGAATATTCTACTGAAAAATTTATTGCAAAAAATGTAAACATTGTGTTGATCGACACAAAAGTGAAACATTCTCTTGCGTCCACCGAATACAATCTCAGGAAACAGCAATGCGACCTTGCGGTTTCACTTATAAAAGGAAATTTCCCGCAGGTGAACTCTTTACGGGACGTAAACCTTAAAATGATCCAGGAAAGTACCTTATTACTTGGCGAAACACTCCAAAGAAGGGCCGAATTTGTTGTAGAAGAGAACCAACGTGTACTACATGGGTTTGATGACTTAAGAGGTGGCAATATTGTGGGCTTTGGTAAAAAAATGTACCAATCCCATGAAGGATTAAAAAATAAGTATTCGGTCAGTTGTGATGAGCTCGATATGCTTGTAGAAACCTCACGGGAACACGAAGAAATAATTGGAGCCCGCATGATGGGTGGAGGATTTGGTGGCTGTACGATCAACCTTGTTTCAGGTAGGCGTGGAAGAAGGATTATCGCCTCTTTAAGTAAAAAATTTAAAAGTCAATTTGGTGTTGACCCCGAAATATATGATATCAAATTATCAGGTGGAACCTGTGTGATCTAAGGTTACCTTTTATAATTTTTATATATTTACAAACATCGGGAATCATATAAATAAAACAATGCGTGCTTGCAGATCATTCTTCGTATATCTTTTTGTTATTGTAATCATCTTTGTATCATCCTGTAATAAGGATGATCAGGGTGAGAGACTGAAAGGCCAGTTGGGGATAACGATGAAAACAACCGGGACCATTGATCCCGATCATAAATACCTTATTACGTTTGGTGATTTATTGGGTGATTTTGAATATGAAAATGGTGTTGAGATTGGCGCAAATGACAATGCTTTGCTAATAATGCCTCGCGTTGGTGAAATTATTGAAATTTATCTTTCAAATATACCCAATGATTGCCCTGATGTATCTTCAAGCAGCAGTACAGGAAACCAATTATTGTCTACTGAAAATCCCAGCGACTTCAAGCACCCGGAGGCCCAATACCAATCCACTTTTCTTGTACCATTGGACGGCACGGCAGGAGAACTTGAGTTCTCGATTGATTGCAACTAAATCAATATTGAATATCGAATTTTGATCATCGATCAACCCTGCCTAAAGGACGGCAGGCAGGGATTTTAAGATTTATGACATATACTTCTAAATTCATCATTCGTTAATCTCTATTCATTATTCAAAAGGTGTTTAATTATAATTAATTAAAATGGTATCAGACCGGATCTGCTAATTGGCTGGCCACCTCCGATTACTTTTTTTTATCCACATGAATGTGCAGTAAACTGCCGTATATTCTGCATTCGTCCAAACGACAGGAATTGACCAGCATTCCGTCGTGAATACACATATCCGGACAATCATCACACATTTCAATCCGGCCATCCGGTAAAATATCAGGGGCCTGAACAATGCCGATCCCAAAAGCATTTATTGGATAGAAAATCCTGAAAGGATTTACGAGGACATACTTCAGAAACTTATAAAATGCCTTCCGTACTGATTTGTCAAAAAGTGACATTATAAACACTTTTGTACCTATCCTTTTTTTTGGATAAACAAAGTATGTCCCATAAAACAAATGATGAAAAGTCTGGGCTATCTCCAGTGCTTTCTTCCCGAAAGCTCCAAACATCTTCCCCTTACTGTTAACAATGATACTTCCTATAAGCCATTTAAAAGTTCTGTGATCAATAGTGCCTCCCAGGTAAGAACTCACATCGTAATCAGGGAAGTGTTCCTTTATTTTGGCGTATACATCAGGGGCTTTAATATGTGGTTTTTCAATTTGCTCTGTTTCATCAATATATCCCAGGCTGCCCAAACTTATATCAACCTTTTTCTCCCGGGCGTAATATTCCACTCCTTCAGAAACCGGCAATCCACGATAAATAATCAGCGAGATTCCATTGATCATTTTCATATTTTTAACAGCCCATCCAATAAATTGCGGAACTTCCGCCATCGCTTTCTCTGTAACAGTAATTCCGAAATGCGCATAAATACCAAACTTATAAAGCATCCTTGCATACTTGAGTCTCAGGTCATTCAAATCCATATCACTTGAAATTTCCTGTTTCTTAAACTCCGGACGTATTTGGGTGGAATCAATATGAAAACTAATCCCGGTTAATCCTGATTCTTTCAACTTTTCCAACATGGAGTCTGTTAAAGCAAGGCCATTGGAAAGAATTACACTTTTTAATTTCAAACCGGATATGAATTTAATTATTTCGGTGATATCGGGATGAACAAGAGGTTCTCCTCCGGCCAGGGTAATATTGTCACAGTTTCTCCATTTCTTAAGAAACAGTATTTCTTCCTTGATTTGATCCAGCGATTTATGCCCCTCACCCATTGTCAGCCGGTAGCAACCTTTACATTTTATATTACAAACATCAGTTACTTCCACCCAGCCAATTGGATTGTCGTTCATTGACCATGGCATGCGGTATAAATTAGATTTTTCCGGGTACATTTAATAGCCTTTTGGTTGGGACTAAATGTTATAGAATTATGGACAAAACCGCAATGATAAAAATCAGTTTTTATAAATAAAATCTGTTAACCTATTTGTTACTCTGTGTATTTACAAAGGATGACTATTGGCTTTACCGCTGACAAATCGTTGTATAAGGACACCATTCACATTTATTGATTTCACTGGTTTGAGTAAAGGGTATGGCCGGATCCAGAATTTCTTCGATAATATGGACCAGGTTATCATGAAAAGCACCCAGAATATCTTCCGTTATAATGTTGTCTTTACGTAGAGGGATCATCCCAGCACTTAGCTTGACCAGTTGATAGATCGCTCCTTTTACCTGTACATCAGGGTTATTTTTCTGATAAAGCATAGCATAATAATAGGCTTGAAAACCAGCTTTGAATTTTCCATCTTCGAAATATGGTTGAATATAGATTTCGGGATCTTCAACGTTTTGACGGGAGCTGGCAAGAAAATTAACTTTCCCGGTTTTGTAATCGATGATTGTATGGACATTCCCGTTCGAGGATTCCTTACTATCAATACGGTCAACAAAACCACCCAATAGTACCTCCCTGTTTCCAGATAACTGAATTCTCCCTTCTATCCACTCTTCAACACCTTTGACGGTAAAAGGTAAATTCTTAACATCCTGATCGAATATTTTCCTCAATAATCTTTTAATTACACTTTCCAGAAGCAGATCTACTCCTGACAAACTATAATTACGATGGATCACTTTTTGGTCAAGTAGCGACTGATGCACTTTATCAGATATATTGTTTGATGAAGCAATTGCCTCAAGATCTTCCGTATCAATGGTCTTATTCAAATAGGGTTTGTAAAGGAATTCAAGCGCTTTGTGCAGAATATTCCCAAATACCCGTTTATCAATTTTGTCAATAGAAGGCTCCGTTTCCGGTACACGGGCAACATACTTCAGGTAAAATTGCATTTTGCAATCAATGTAAGTAACCAATCGCGTGGGTGACATCGTCTTTCCCTGATCCTTATCACCGGAGTAAATATACTGGTTCAATTTATCCATCACCGATGGTGATTTTTCAACGATTAACTCCACGGCATCTTTTGCGTGGGACCGGTAGGGAATGCTCACTTTGCTTTCGACAACAGTAATCCCCTGTTTATTATCTGAAACTTTATTTACAAGCTGCAAGAGGAACCTGCTTTTTTCGCCGGAACCATCTATGGCCACTTCGGTATCATACAGGATATGAATCGATTCAGCGCGCTGTAAAACCCGCTTGAAATGATAGGCATAAATTGCTTCATGTTCTTCAAATGTTGGTAAACCAAATGCTTTCCTGGCAACGAACGGGATATAGGAGTTGCCAAATCCGGAACGCGGAAGCTTATTCTCATTTACTCCAAGGAGAATGATATGCTGAAAGTCCAGAGCACGGGTTTCAAGAAAACCCATCACCTGCAAGCCATCGAGTGGTTCTCCTGAAAACGGGATCTTTATACTGCGAAAACTTTCGGCATAGAGCAGTACCAGGAATTTAAATCCCGGTACAAAGGATTGCTTTTTAATGTTTTCAGCAAACCTGTTTAGCTGTTTTAATCCATGATAAATGATTTCCAGTGATGTATCATCTTTTTGCTGATCCGAACCTTTGAGATGGTAAAACAATTCTACCAGGAACTTGTTAATTCTGCCGAGTAATTCCTGGACTGATTCATTGGGTTGAAAAATATTCCCGAGCCAATGGTCCTTGCATCGTTGCACTATTTCTTCCGCTTCCACCCATTTCAATTTATTTTGGCGGATAAAATCAGCGATTGAGTTGGAAATCTCAGAAAAGACAGGACTCACCAGGGTATTTTTTAATAGTGCCAGCACCCTTGACGCCTCATACATTTTACCTGATTTGTACACCCTTGATTCTGCATGTAATTTCAATATCTCAAGTACAAAATGATACAATGACGTATTCCTGATGGGATATCCCATCGTGACATTGATAGTAGGGGCGTCTATTGCATGCAATACGGGTAAAAGCATATTTTCATCTGCAAGTACCAAAGCTGTATCCCTGTTTAGGGGAAGTTTTTCTTTCTCAAGGAGGTGGCCTGCATATTTGGCCTGTGCTACCAATTGGGGGCATCCCGTAATGAAAATTGTCTTTTGCTGATTCAATAAATCTGACTCTACCCAGTGGGTATTCTTATAACTCCATTGCTTTTTATAATTTCTTAAAAAATCTCCTGCTTCTTCATTTTCATCGGACATATAGAGTTTATCACAATCCCAATACACTTCGGCAATTCCTTTGTCCAGTAGCGACTTTATTATTACTTCCTCTGATATAGAAAGGGCATTGAATCCCGAAAAGACTACCTTCCGGTAGCGTATATCAAAATCGGTATCCCGTAAATTTTCAGCAAGCATCCGGAATATTTTACCTGAATAAAACATCTTCTCCCGGCTCATTTTTTCTTCAAACAATCCATATGCGCTATGGACCCTCTTCCAGTTTTTTACAAACCGGTCTCCCAGCTCGGTATTTTCGCCAGATGAAAATAAGCTTAGAAAACTCTGATAGGCTTTCTGCATTTCTTCATTGTCTCCAAAAGCCTGTTCAATATCTTCAATACTTTCGAGGCCTTTGTATAATTTTTCACCGTCCACCAGGTAACGGTCAATCTCATCGTAGTCTGAAAGCAAAATTTGTCCCCAGGCGTAGAACTTTTCAAATTCCAGTCCGGGTTCCAGTGATTTGTAAACCTCATAAAGTTTAAATACCATCGATATTTCATCGATTGGTTGATGCCCTGTGCTTTTAAATACAAAGTCCTCAATACCCAATACTTCCGGGCTCCAGAAGGTCCTACCCTTAAACCGGTCTTGCAGTAGTTCCAGAAAATACAATCCCGCGCGCTTCGATGGAAACACAAAACACCATTGATTAAGCTCCGGAACGGCTTCTTCCGGAATTGAGTCTGTTATGTACGATAAAAATGATTTCATCTAGTTTACTTCCACTAGTCCTTCCTTATTAAAATACATCAAATACATCCTGATGTTATTATAATTCATCTGGTGTAAAAGATCCCTGTATTGCCTCAACTGCTTGTCGTGTTTAGGGTCCCGTGCCCCCGATTTATAATCTACAATGACCACTTCATCATCTTTAATCATCACACGGTCCGGCCTTTTTAATCCATCCGGCGACACAATGACCCGTTCATTAAATACTGTCCAGCTTCCATCGAACCAGGATTGAACCAGGTCATTTTCAAAGATTTGTTTCGCAAGATCAAGAACCTCCCCCATTTTATCCTCTGCTACCATTCCCTCCGAAACCAATCCAATAATTACAGAGTCCAGATCCTCATAGTTCTCCAGGTTTTCAAATACGCTGTGTAGTAAAATCCCTTGCTTAATGCTTTCTGATTTGGAATTGTCAAACAACATAAAGAACCTGCCTGATTCCGATTTAATAGAGATGTTATCCCCTACCTCCGAAGACTTGTAGATTTCAAGTGTTTCAACACTTTCTTCCTCTTTTTTCTTTTCTAAAGGTTTTTTATACTTATCACCCCATATAAATTCTCCGTCTGTTTGATTCCACATTTCCTCATAACCAAAAGTACCAAACACGCTATTCATCAATTGATTAATGTATCCCGGTTCCGGGGTTTCTTTACTACTTTGAGCAAATACATATAATTTTTGTTCGGCCCTGGTGAATGCCACGTAGGTCATATTTAACCGCTCAAGAATACCATCAAGATATTCCTTATGATATGCCTCTTCAAAATCTGATTCTGCCAGCCTTTTTTCAAAAGGTAGCGGTAGAATTTTGAAATCTTCATCTCCTTTCCTGATTTTTGTTGTCCAGAATACAGATCCGAATTTTGAACCGATCTGGTAGTCGGCAAAGGGGATGATAACAATTGGTTTTTGCAGTCCTTTGGCTTTATGGATCGTCATTATCTCAAACGCATCGTCGATATCGGGTGTAATCACCACCAGGTCATCTTTACTTTCATCCCACCACTGCAAAAATGCCGGTAGGTCGTTTCTTCCTTTTGCAGATTGCTCAAGGCATATTTCCTGGAACCGTAACACAAAGTTGTTGGTATGGTTGCTAAGGTCAAATGCGATGATCAGGTTTTCGACAAGTTCATAGAGTGGAAGCCTTAGAAATACTTTCAGATTATTTACAAAGTATTCGGGCATTTCCGTCAGGAATAATTCATCCTGATTATGAATATCAGAGAAAATCAAATCTGCATTTTTAAACGACTTTTCGCTGAGTAAGTAATAGAGATAAAGAAGATTTGTTTTGGCAAGCTTGTCCTCACTATTATGAAGCCATTTAATCGCATTGATAAGTAAACGGACAACAGTATTACTTTCTACTTTAAGGGATTTATCAGTGATGACTTTGTAATTGTTTTGTATCAGGTATTCAGCAATTTCATATCCTCTTGTCCATTTATCAACGAGAATTAAAAAGTCACCCGGAGAATATCCGAGTTTCAAGTTTTCCTCTATTACCCTTATGGTGCGCTCTTTGGCTTTGTCGTCCCATGAAAGGTCCTCTTCCTTCTGAAAAAACCTCATTTCAATATAACCGTCTTCTTTTTTATTCGGTTTTTGTTTCAGGTGATGGTACGTTTCCTGAATCAAGGCATCATTCGATGGTATATTACTATTTTCAGAAAGTATATTACATGCGGTTTCAAAAAATGAATTATTAAATAAAACGATGTTTTGTTCACTCCTGTAATTGGTATCCAATTCTTTTTCAAGCGTTTGTTCTCCAAATAATTGCAAATCTTCCTGGATCCCGGATATCAACAATTTCATATCTCCCCCGCGCCACCTGTAAATGGATTGCTTCACATCACCTACAATCAATACCTGTCCGAAGTTTTCAAGAACATTTTTTACCAATGGCAATATATTCCGCCATTGATATAACGAGGTATCCTGGAATTCATCAATCAATATGTGCTTGAAACGTGACCCGATTTTTTCATAAATGATTGGTGCATCCTTGTTATCAATTACCTGGTTGAGCAAAAAAGCGTGGTCCGATAATAACACAAGGTTATTTTCTGATCTATACGTTACAAGATTGTCATCGATATAGCTCAGAATTCCATAGGAGTAAATATTTTTCAACAACAGGACTGCTGAATTGTAACTTCGGTGATACCTTTCGTAATGTGACAAAATATGCATTCCCAGGTCTTGCACCCCTCCCTCCCTGGCTTCTTCTATTTGCTGAATTTTAGGAGAAGATTGTGCAAACCATGATTTATCACCTTCAATTGTCTTTACAAAGGTTTCAGAGAAGCGGTAGTCATATTGGAGGATTTTATAAAAGGTATTGGCCCAGCTTCTACTTCCTCCCGAAAAATCTGCCGTTGTCAGACCAAACTTTGCAATCAGGTCAAGGGCTTCTTTTGCTGTTTTTTTTAATTCACTTTCAAATGAATATCTCGTTTTGTTC
>SDBV01004647.1_pt1 | contig 19635 bp, 14 predicted proteins | sample 2277081 | NCBI WGS metagenome assembly SDBV01 (sample SAMN10402039, study PRJNA504765) | marine sediment metagenome | isolation source: marine sediment core GS10_PC15, 223 cmbsf | place: Arctic Ocean: Southern Knipovich Ridge | collected 2010
TGCAATTAAAACAGCAACCATATTTTATGAAAAAATCCGTTGTCCCCGAATAAATGAAACTGCACAGCACAACATGTTGCCATACAGATACTTATGAGTTACATCTCTCAAGTTGGGTTAATTTTACACTTCGGAATACGTACTCACTGGCATACAACTACACATCAGATTCCTGTCGCCATAAGCGCTGTCAATTCTTCCAATAGCCGGCCAGAATTTATTCTCAGCGATATGTGGAAGCGGATAAACTGCTTTTTGCCTGCTGTATGGAAGTTCCCAATTTTCTGTAGTAGCTACCTTTAAAGTATGAGGAGCATTTTTCAGGACATTATTCACCGGATCGGCAATCCCTTGTTCAATTTCTTTAATTTCATTTCGTATGGAGATCATAGCTTCGCAGAATCTGTCGAGTTCGTCCAAAGATTCACTTTCTGTAGGTTCTACCATCAAGGTGCCTGCAACCGGAAAGGAAACTGTTGGAGAATGAAATCCATAGTCCATAAGCCGCTTGGCAATATCTTCTACCTCAATGCCTGCTTTCTTAAACTCCCGGCAATCCAATATCATTTCATGGGCACATTTTCCCTGGATCCCGGAGTATAATATTGGATAATGTTCTTCCAGACTGGCCTTGATATAATTCGCATTTAGAATGGCATTTTTGCTTGCATTAGTCAGGCCGTCCGACCCCATGAGCTTAATATATGCATAGGAGATGGGCAAAATGCCGGCGCTTCCGTATAAGGCCGATGAAACAGCGCTCATATTATTTGCATGTTGACCTTCGATGAGTGAATTTCCAGGCAAAAACTCTTCCAAATGCTCAGCGACACAGATTGGGCCTACACCCGGCCCACCACCGCCGTGTGGGATACAAAAGGTTTTATGTAAATTCAGGTGACAGACATCTGCTCCGATAGCGCCAGGACTGGTTAATCCCACCTGGGCATTCATATTTGCACCGTCCATATATACCTGACCTCCATTTTCGTGGATTATTTGGCATATTTCCTTAATCCCTTCTTCGAAAACCCCATGCGTAGAAGGGTAGGTGACCATCAAGGCGGCAAGGTTATCTTTATGCTCTTCAGCTTTATTTTTAAGATCCTCAATATTGATATTCCCATTGTCGTCACAGGCCACGACAACTACTTTGGTCCCCGCCATCACAGCGCTTGCAGGATTGGTGCCATGCGCGGAAGATGGAATTAATGTGATATCCCGATGACCCTGGCCGATATGTTTCAAATATTCTTTTATGACCATGAGCCCGGCAAATTCACCCTGGGCGCCGGAGTTCGGCTGAAGGGATGTGGCTGCAAAACCAGTAATTTCAGAAAGATAGGATTCAAGTTCTTCAAAAAGCCCCTTATATCCATTCGCTTGATTTTCTGGTGCAAAGGGATGAATATCACAAAATTCCGGCCATGTGATTGGAATCATTTCTGTTGTTGCATTCAATTTCATGGTACAGGAACCAAGTGAAATCATCGAATGAACAAGTGACAGGTCTTTGTTTTCCAGTCTTTTGATATATCTTAATAGCTCATGCTCCGTATGAAATTTGTTAAAAATTTCATGGGTCAAATAATCACTTTTTCGGTCAATGGATTCCGGGTAATCTATTTCTACACTATCTAAAATTGAATCTATTTCTTGTTGATTCAATTCCTCACCCTTCACTTCCGAGAAAATCTGAATTATTTCCATGAGGTCTTTCAACTCACAAGTTTCATCCAGTGAAATCAATATGGTGTCTTCGAAAAAGTAATTGAAATTGAACTCGTGTTTTTCTGCATTCTCCCTGAGCTGCGCTATTTCAGTCTCCTTTAAATTTACTTTGATGGTATCAAAGAATTGCTTGTCGGCAACTTCAATTCCTAGTTGCGACAAAGCCAATTTCAAAGATTTTGTCAACAAATGAATTTTTGTAGCAATTTTTTTGATGCCTTCTGATCCATGATAAACGGCATACATGCCAGCCATCACAGCGAGAAGAACCTGCGCAGTGCAGATGTTGCTTGTAGCTTTTTCCCTTCGAATATGTTGCTCTCTGGTTTGCAGGGCCATTCGATATCCCGTATTGTTGTCTTTGTCAACAGAACTACCGATGATCCTTCCCGGAAGCTGACGCTTATTTTTATCTAAGGTAGCAATATAGGCTGCATGTGGTCCGCCATAGCCAAGAGGAATCCCAAATCGTTGAGTGGTTCCAATTACCACATCAGCTCCGATTTCGCCCGGAGGTTTCAGAAGCGCAAGGCTAAGCAAGTCTGCGGCAACAGCGATGGAAAGATTATTGGCTTTCGCCATATCAAAAAATTCCTTAAAGTCATTGACTGCCCCATATTTGTCCGGGTATTGTACCAACACGCCATATAATTCAGGATCTGTTACATCCAGGGTAGTATAATCTCCGATTACAATCTCTATTCCGATAGGAAGGGATCTGGTTTGTAAAATATCTATTGTTTGATCGAAAACCGAAGCATCCACAAAAAATTTATTGGCTGATTTTTTTGGCCCTTTTCTGAGTCCTGCCATCATCGACATGGCTTCGGCTGCAGCAGTTCCTTCATCTAACAGGGAAGCATTGGCGATTTCCATTCCGGTAAGTTCAATTACCATAGTTTGAAAATTGATCAATGCCTCGAGACGGCCCTGTGCAATTTCTGCCTGGTAAGGAGTATATGCAGTGTACCAACCTGGGTTTTCCAATATATTCCGCTGAATGACAGTTGGTGTTTTTGTGCCGTAATATCCCTGTCCGATCAATGATTTGAATAGTTTGTTTTTTGAGGCCAGTTCTTTAGTCTGCACTAAAAAGGCTTGCTCAGTAAGCGGCTCCGGCAACTTGATGGCTTCTTCCAGGCGAATCGATTTGGGAATAGTTTGATCGATCAATTCATCGATGGATGTTACGCCTATTTTTTGAAGTTTTATTTTAGTAGAACCATCAACTTTACCATGATGTCTATACTCAAAAATATCTTGTGGTTTCAGATTTCGCCTCATATTTCTTGCAAATACTAATTGAACGACTTACGAAAATTAAGGCGCAAAGATATAATTTATTGCGGAGAAAAAATGTTGAAAAAATGAAAATATGACTACTAATGGGAAGGGGATTATATCAGATTTCGTGATTATGGAATTTGAAAAAATATTAGTTTGTTTTTCAGTTCTCAGCAGACTTTAGATAGCCCGGGCGGACTAAATACCGAATAAAAATTATCTACGCTTTTTGCGTTTGAAAGTTTTTTTTGGTTTATCGGTTTTAAACTTCTTTTTCTTTTCGTGAAAGGCTCCTTTAAACCCGGGATCTTTAGCTCTTTTAATTTTATCAATTTCCATAGCTATTTTCTGTAATTCCCCCTTTCCTGTTTTTACAAGTTCAACATCCTTTGGCAGCGCTCTTTCTTCTATTTTATCAGAAATAACTTTCTCTATTTCTTTAAGGTGTATTTCTTCAGCCTCATTGGCAAAAGAAATTGCAATGCCCGATAGTTCTGCCCTTCCCGTTCTGCCAATACGATGCACGTATTCTTCATATGCCCTGGGCACATCGAAATTGATTACGTGGCTTACCATTTTTACGTCCAGACCTCTTGCAGATACGTCTGTGGTTACCAATACCCTGACTTTATCATCCCTGAAATCGTTAAAAGCATTTATCCTGCTGTTCTGACCTTTATTGGCATGAATTACCCGCACCTGATCGATTAACTTTCTGTCAAGAAATTTGAATACATTATTTGCTATTTCCTTGGTGCGCGTAAAAATAATAATCTTGTTGAAAGCATCATCATTCAATAGGTGTAGCAGTAGATTTATTTTGGTCTTTAAATTTGGTGTTTTGTAGAAAAAATGCTCTATAGTTTCAGCAGGCGTACTTTGTGGAGTGACTTCTATTCTTTGTGGGAATTCCAGGAATTCATCAGCAAAGAATTGTACTTTCGTCGGAAAGGTAGCTGAGAAAAGCAGATTTTGTCTTTTCCTCGGTATTTTTTCAAGGATTTCCCGAATCTGGTGGGTGAAACCCATATCCATCATTTTATCTGCTTCGTCAAGTACAAATAATTTTATATCCTTTACAATCAATATGCCTCTTCGGTATAATTCAAGAAACCTCCCAGGAGTAGAGACGATGATGTCCACACCTTTTTCAAGTTCTTCTATTTGGGTTTTGGGCCCGATTCCCCCATATAGGCATACATTTCTTGTTCCGCAATATTTAGACAGTTGTTTAAGGTTGTCGGAAATTTGAATGGTAAGTTCTTTACTGGGAGCCAATATCAAGGCCCTGGGGATTTCCCCTTGTGCATATTTGATTTTAAAGAGCAGGGGAAGCAAATAGGCCGCTGTTTTTCCCGTTCCGGTTTGCGCGATTCCTATTAAGTCGTGTCCTGCCAATATAGCCGGTATGGATTTTTGCTGTACGGGAGTTGGAGAAGTATAGCCCAATTCTTCTACAGCATTTAGTAGTTGCCGATTTAATTTAAAATCTTCGAATTGCGCTATTTTATTGACCATAAAACAATTAATTTGGCTCGAAATGAATTTTTCAATTATTAAAATGCAAAACTAATTATTGATTAATGATTTATTGTCATTTTCTCATCTTTATAATTTCTTGGTGAAAAACATATAATATAATGGACACGATATTAATAACGAATGCGAAGATTGTTAATGAAGGGAAAGTAACGGAGGGGGATGTCTTTATCTGGAATGGAAGAATTGAAAAAGTCGGATCAGGTCTTCATGGGCAAGCTGCCAATAAAGTAATCGATGCAAACGGAAATTATTTAATTCCCGGATTGATTGATGATCAGGTGCATTTCAGGGAACCCGGAGTAACCCATAAAGGTGAAATTTATACAGAGGCAAGGGCTGCCGTAGCAGGAGGGATTACCTCCTTCATGGAAATGCCCAATACCGTACCGAATACAATTAATCAACATCTACTCGCCGAAAAATATGAACTCGGAAGAACAAAGTCATTGGCTAATTATTCCTTTTATATGGGTGCGACCAATGACAATCTGGAAGAAGTATTGAAAACAAATCAACGGGATGTCTGCGGTGTTAAGGTTTTTATGGGTTCGTCAACCGGTAATATGCTGGTTGATGATTCCAGGACACTGGAAAACATTTTTTCGAAAGTGGATCTGCTCATCGCTACCCACTGTGAAGATGAAGCTACGATTCGCAAAAACACAGAAATATTTAAGGAAAAATATGGGGAGGATGTGCCATTTATTATGCACCCCGATATCCGTAGTCGTGAGGCTTGTTATATTTCTTCTTCCCTGGCAGTGGATCTGGCGAAAAAATTCGGAACTAAATTGCACATTTTGCATGTATCAACTGCGGACGAGCTAGCCTTATTTGATCATGACCTGCCACTGAAAGATAAACGTATTACGGCAGAAGCCTGCATTCATCATCTTTGGTTTGATAAAGATGATTATGCAGAAAAGGCTTCATTGATCAAATGGAATCCCGCTGTAAAAACAAAAAATGACAAGGAGGCATTGTTAAAAGGGATGCTGCAAAATAAAATTGATGTGCTCGCCACAGATCATGCGCCGCATACCTTAGAGGAAAAGCAAAACACCTATTTTAAGGCGCCTTCCGGAGGACCACTCGTACAACACTGTTTAGTGGCGGCCATGGAGTTAAGCAAATCCGGAAAATTGCCTATCGAAAAACTTGTGGAAAAGATGTGCCACAATCCGGCTATATTATTTCGGGTGGAATCCCGGGGATTTATTCGCGAAGGATATTTCGCTGATTTAGCAATAGTTGACCCAAATCAATCCTGGATGGTAGACAAATCCAACATATTATATAAATGTGGATGGTCGCCATTTGAAGGGCAGGAATTCTCATCGAAAGTGACTCACACAATTGTCTCAGGTCATCTTGCTTATGAGAACGGTAAGTTTGACGAAAGTAAAAAGGGGCAAAGACTGGTTTTTAGCAGATAGGATTAGAATAAAATCATAAAAATAATTTGTTAATTAATCTGCGCTCAATACATTTGCACTCCAATTTATACGGTGGTTGTAGTTCAGTTGGTTAGAACGCCTGATTGTGGTTCAGGAGGTCGCCGGTTCGAGCCCGGTTTTCCACCCTTAATCATCAAGCAGTTACGAATTTATTTTTGTAACTGCTTTTTTATGTGCCCACAATTTACCCACAGAAGATAGCCTATACGTTGCATACGGGCACTTTTTTTGTATTCTATTCAAGTATCAACTTATCATTATACATTCAAAAGGAGTACATATAATGGTAAAAACTATAAAAATTGAATACCGATGACTTAAATTCTATACAAGTAAAATACCACCTTACAATCAGGGGGGATCTCTGGTTCGAATCCAGCATAGACATCTAGATAATCAAGCACTTACGACGTGAAAATTGTAAATACTTTTTATGGCATAAACAAAAGAATTAGCATTTCCAATGTTAATTTAACTTACAGGAATTTTTTTTTTAAATTTTGATTCTTGCTTATTAAATTAGTAGTTCAATTTTTTAACGATGCAATTTTACAAGATGAATTTTATTGTTTATGAAAGCATTAAATAGTATCTCATTCGTCGACAGTTATAAAAAAATCTATAGTTCCAAAGAGTTTGGAAAGAATGTTCTCAAAGTTGGAAATCTTATATTTAAACTGTGGGGAGGGGCCTTAGGAATAGTAATAATATTAAATATTGTATCTGATGTTTTTGTTGATTCTACAATAAGAGTAATAGTCTATTCTGTAATAGGCATAATATTCATATTAAGCGTTACTCTCCTGTTTTATGCAAACATGATTTTAGGAAAAAATCGGGACGATGAATTTCATAGTTCAATTGGTATTATTATTGAAAAGATTGAATCGGAATACATAATAAAGGTTGAAAGTGAAAGGATACAAATATTCAGGTGTTTTATGTATGATATGAATGAAACAAAATACGATGAAAAAACAAAAAGTAGTATTCCCAAATTTCTCGGAATATGCCCAGTTGAAGTACTGGAAGCCAGAATCAATATAAAAGAAGAAACTAATGATGTAATTCCAGTAGAAAAAGGAGAATATTTATCGAGGATAAAAAGAGTATCAGAGAAATTTGGTTTCAATGTATCAGTGTGTATTAACCCCTCAAAGAGGGGATTGCCATGATACAAATAAGTATTAATGTCCCAACTTAATTATTACTGCTAAATGCAATTCTTTATTATCTCGATAATTTAAATAAGACATATCCTTATTTAAGATATTTCAATAAAACTTAAATAAGACGTACATTTGTTTAAATTTACAACAATGAAAGACTTTAAAGCAGGGCTATATATTAATCAAGGATACTATAAAAGTTTTCAACCCTCCAATATCAATCGACAATTCCAGATTGATAACATGGAAGTTTTACAACTGTTAAGTCAGGCAGATAGAGAATTGGGAAGATTAGATATGTTTTCAAAATATATCCCAAATATTGATTTGTATATCAGTATGCATGTCCTTAAAGAAGCAACTCTGAGCAGTAAAATCGAGGGAACACAGACTAACGTGGATGAAGCATTGCTTGACATTGAAGATATACCGGTCGAAAAAAGGAATGACTGGGAAGAGGTTCAAAACTATATAAAAGCCCTGGAATGGTCCAGTGGTGAACTGAAAAACCTTCCAGTTTCCTCCAGATCAATTCGACAAACGCATAAAATTCTCTTACAGGGAGTACGAGGAGAACAAAAACAACCTGGAGAATTCAGGACAAGTCAAAATTGGATAGGAGGAGCCTCCATCAATGATGCCATGTTTATACCTCCTGTCTATGTAACAGTTCCAGAGTTAATGGGTGATCTAGAGAATTTTTTACACAATGAAGAATTATATATCCCTGAATTATTGAAACTTGGCATAGCCCATTACCAATTTGAGACGATTCATCCTTTTCTAGATGGGAATGGGAGGATTGGAAGATTATTAATTCCATTGTATTTGGTAAGCAATGGGATTCTGGGGAAGCCGATTTTATATTTATCAGATTTCTTTGAAAAAAATCGCAAACTGTACTATGACAACCTAATGATTGTGCGAGAAGACGATAATATTACCCAATGGATTAAATTCTTCTTAGTGGGAATAACAGAAACAGCCAAAAGCGGTATAAGAACATTTGATAACATCTTACAATTGCAAAAGTTGGTTGATACAAAGATACAATCCCTTGGTAGCAGAGCCTCAAAGGCAAAAAGAATAGCAGATTACCTTTATAAAAAACCACTATTAAATGCCGAAAAGGCAAGTGAGATAGCAGAAATTTCCATGCCATCCGCCTATAAACTAATTTCAGATCTTGAAAAATTGGAAATATTAAAAGAAGTTACCGGGAGTCAAAGAGGGCGAACTTATGTATTTGAGGATTATTTGAATTTATTCAGATAGTAAATCATGATAAATGCTTATTGATCGAGCCTTATATATTATCAAACTAAATGGATACCGATAATGGCAAAATCAATAATTTTTTATACTCTAAAAATAAAACAGCGAATTTGCGAATTGTTTTTTTGTCTCGTCGGTAAATCCAGCAAAATATGTTTGTGTTGTTTTTAAGTCGCTATGCCCTAAAGCTTCCCTCATAAATTCAAGTGATGCTCTCTTATTTACTGACAAAGTGGCAAATGTATGGCGAGCCCAATATGTGCTAATTTCATCTGGGAGGTCGCCGGTTCGAATCCGGTCTTCCACCCTTAAAATAAGAAAAGCTGCTTGATTTCAGGCAGCTTTTCTTATTTCCCAAACTTCCTACGATCAAACAACATATCGTTTATGATCACTTTCACCAACATTTTCACCCAATTTTTTTTGATCGGCGTCAGGTTTTAATTTTATAATCTTGAATAATATGGATCAAATTGCAACAAATAGTCAAAGTAATTGATGAGTCTCAGGTAAGGTTTATTTCAGTTATTAACTTTATTGGATTTTGAATGGGTTGAATATTAATAAATTGTTAAGTGTAATATTTATATAATTTGAATTTTGGTAATTAACACGTATTCAGCTAAAAATTTTTAAACAAACAGGCGTTATGCACACGTTAATTTAAAAAATTATAACTTATGACCTATAAATAGCATGGCGTAATAATATTTCTTGAATTTATTGCAACCTATTCATAAAAATTCACGTATCTTTGTAATGACGATTAGATAATAGTCTGAAAACAATAAAAGAATTTTAAAATCGTTAATGATTTTGGAGTCCTGGCAGAATGAAGATTATAATTCATTCAGCAGTTAAAAAGAAAATTGTCTTAGTAGTTTTTTCATAATTTTGGGTGTTTAGGTTGAATAAAGGCGAGCTGCCAAGCCCGCCTTTGTTTTTTTATCATTATGGAGAATGATCTGACTTTTTAATTTTACATCCACAATTATTTTGCCCATCCAGAAAGATATTCAAATCAAAAAATTAATTTCACTAAAACATTAAATATTTTATCGAATTTATTGATTTGGCAGTCAATGCAGCGATTTATAACTCCTTATAGTTATTGCTGCTTAAGCGCTTAATTTACCGGATTAAAAATTGAAATCTTCATCTAAAATAATTGATTCTCAAATTGTTGTTTTTATTGCCCTATTCGGTTAGATTTACCAACCTTCTCAAAGGAGATTAAATTTTTTTATAAAATATTTATTTTACCCAAAACACTGATAATTATGAAGGCATATGATGAGAAACATATTAAGAATGTTGTTTTAATTGGAGGGGCGAAAAGCGGCAAGACTACCCTTGCCGAGACAATGCTTTTTGAAGCCGGAATTTTAAAGAGACGAGGAACAGTAGAGGATAAAAATACAGTTTCTGATTACCATGAAATTGAGCACGAAAGAGAAAATTCCGTTTATGCTACATCACTTCACACCGAATGGCGCGGTTATAAAATAAATTTAATTGATACTCCGGGATTAGATGATTTCATGGGAGAAATTGTATCCTCAATGAAGGTTGCCGATACGTGCGTAATGGTGATTAACGCGCAGCATGGTGTAGAGGTGAGCACCGAATTGATCTGGAATTATGCAGATCAATTTAAAAAGCCGGTTATTATGGCGGTAAATCAAGTTGACCACCCCAAGTCAAACTTTGAAGCTGCAGTAGAATCCATAAAAAAACGTTTTGGTGCAGCGGCTATTTTAATGCAATATCCTGTGAATCAGGGAGAGCAATTCGATAGCATCATCGATCTGCTAAAAATGACGATGTACAAATTTCCTAAGGATGGGGGCAAACCGGAGAAATTACCAATTCCTGCTGAAGAGGAAGACACTGCCAATGAACTACACAATGAATTAGTAGAAAAAGCGGCAGAAAATGATGAGGAGCTCATGGAACTTTATTTTGAGAAAGGCAGTCTCGATGAAGATGAAATGAGAAAAGGATTGAAGATCGGAATGATGAAACATGAAGTGTTCCCAATTTTCTGTTTATCTGCAAAAAATAATATGGGGAGCGGAAGAATGATGGGATTTATTGATAATGTTGCTCCTTCTGCTATGGAGATGAATCCAGAAATCACTACTGAAGGAGAGGAAATAGCCTGTGATCCAAGTCAGCCAACTTCTATCTTTGTTTTTAAAACGATTATCGAGCCATTCCTGGGGCAAGTTACTTATTTCAAAGTGATGTCAGGGGTATTAAAAATTGGTCAGGATTTGGTCAATAATCAAAATGATACTACTGAGCGATTCAATCAGTTATTCATCATGGATGGGAAAAATAAAAATACAGTCGATCAGTTGTCAGCTGGAGATATTGGAGCATCCGTAAAACTTAAAAATACACACACAAATCATACCCTTCATGATAAAAGTGTTAGTTATGCCATTACACCAATGGAATTTCCCTCTCCCAGAATAACTTCTGCCATTAATGCCAAGGATAAAAATGATGAAGAAAAATTAGCAGAAGTATTAAGAGAAATACATGAAGAGGATCCAACCACGATTTTTGAATATTCAAGAGAATTAAAGCAACTGCTGTTACATGGGCAGGGAGAGCTTCATTTTGCCGTTACAGAATGGAAATTGGCTAATTTGCATAATATACAAATCGAATATGCCAAGCCAAGAATTCCGTATCGTGAAACAATACAGAAATCCGCAACTGCAGATTATCGACACAAAAAGCAATCTGGAGGCGCTGGACAGTTTGGCGAGGTGTATATTAAAATCGAGCCATATTATGAAGGAATGCCAGAGCCTAGCGAATTTAATGTTAGAGGAAAAGTAGAAAATGAATTGGAATGGGGAGGTAAGCTGATATTTTATAATTGTATTGTAGGAGGTGTAATAGATGCCAGATATATCCCTTCTATTATGAAAGGGATCATGGAAAAGATGGAAGTTGGACCAATTACCGGTTCCTACGTTCGGGACATTCGGGTGATGGTTTATGATGGAAAAATGCACCCTGTTGACTCAAATGATATTTCATTTAAGATTGCCGGTACGATGGCCTTTAAGGAAGCCTTCGTGAAAGCAGATCCAAAAATTCTTGAACCAATAAACGATCTTGAAATAATGGTTCCTGATGATTTGATGGGTGATGTAATGACAGACCTTCAATCCAGAAGAGCAATTATTCAGGGCATGGACAGCAAAGGAGTGTATAAGGTGATTAAAGCAAAAACTCCGTTGGCAGAAATGTATAAATACACTACATCTCTTAGGTCGATCACTCAGGGTAGAGCTAGCTTTTCTACCAAATTCGCAGAATATTCACCGGTTCCAATGGACATCCAGCAGAAGTTGATGAAGGAAATGAAGGAAAAGGATGAAGAATAAATAATTGAAATTATAATTGTTTAAAACTCATCAGTATTTTACGTCTGATGGGTTTTTTGATTTTTAAACAAAATGGCGAAAACTATTTATATATATTTGTCGAAAAAAATATTTTATGAAATCTTCAATAGTATATCTGCGTGTGCAGTTCATTTTTGCAATTATCCTTTTTGTATCTGTCAATGTATCTGCTCAAAACAAAGTTGTGAGAGATGTTTCGCCCTTTGATAAGGTAAAAATCTCCGATGACTTAAAAGTTCTTTTTAAAAAATCTGACGTAGAAAAAGTCAGAATTTCGGCAAACGGAATAGGATATGACAAGGTGGTTACTGAGTCTTCGGGAAGGGAATTGAAGATTCGGGTTAAGAACGGGATGTTTAAAGATTCTGATGTAAATATTATCATTGAGTACGTGAATCTCAGGTCCGTTATAGCTACAGATAAAGCAGATGTCAAATTTCAGGAAGTGCTTATCGGCGATGAATTGAATTTTAAAGCGAATAATAACGCTGTGATTAATGTAGAAGTTGAGGCCAATGCTGTAAAAGCATCCCTTTCTAATGGGGGAAGGATTGAGATTTCCGGAAAGGCAAATCTGCAGGAAGTCGATGCAAATCTGGGATCAAAATATAATGCCTTTGAATTTGAAACTGAAAATGGATATATAAAATCCAGCACAAATTCCAATGTAGTAGTTTGGGTGAAAAACAAACTTGAAGCTACATCCGGCTCCAAATCAGTATTGAAATACAAAGGCAAACCTAATAATGTAAATTCCAATACTAATTTGGGCGGAACGATAAGCGGAGGACTTTAATAAAAGTCAATAAAATTCAAAACATCAATATGGCGCCTCTATTGATGTTTTTCTCTTTCAATTAGTTTCAAATTTATAATCAATAAGTTTTTGATCGGCTCCTATAATGCTTTGAGCAACCAACTTAGATTATCCCCATCTTTATATACTTGTGGTGATTTCCCATGAAGAAATACTTTGCAAGATCCCTTTCCAACAAAGAATAATTGATCTCCTTCCTGCCTCAATAAAGATCCTTCAGGAATGCCAATTACAAACATATTTTTATTGATGGCAATAAATTCCTGAATACGCATTTCTCTGCTTTCTCCGCCGTGCTTGGGTATAGTGGCTTCTGTATAATGCGGATTGATTTGAAATGGAACCAAATTAAGGCCATTAAATGAAGACGGTTCCACAATAGGCATGTCATTGGTCGTCTTTATAGAAGGACTAGTGATATTTGACCCGGCGCTCCAACCCATAAGCGGCATACCATTTTCCACCGCTTTCTTTATTGGCTCCATCAACTTTTTCTCTTGCAACAGGCTTGCTAATTGAAATGTGTTCCCACCTCCAATGGCGATAGCATCATAATTACTTATAAAAGCATTGTCGATTTCAAGTTGATGAATACTTTCGACTGCATAACCGAAGGTCTTCATCTGTCCTGACACGGCAGCAAAATAATTATCATAAGTGATGGTCACTCCGGCATAGGGAATAAACAGTATCTTTTTGACGGAGTCACCTAAAAAGTCTTTGATGTGTACTTCAGGCCAGCTTAAATAAGGTTCGCCTGCCATGGTGGAATTGCTGAGCAATAAGAGTCTTTTATTCATGCGTTTATATTTTATGAAAACTTCGCCATTTGCAAATTATAATTTTGTATTTGAGTGCCTCGCTGTTAGCAGAAAGGTCTCAATAATTATCCCAGGCATAGCCTGTTATTCACCATAAAGAGTTAAAACAAGTTTTCTGCGTCCTCCATTGTTTCTGTGCTCGCATAGATAAATGCCTTGCCAGGTACCAGCATTGATGGCTCCATTGCTTATTGGGATGCTTACAGAATTGCCAAGCAATGATGATTTGATATGAGCAGGCATATCATCATCCCCTTCGTAATCATGTTTATAATAGGGCATGTTTTCCGGAACCATCTTGTTGAAATGACTCTCAAAATCAGTTCGTACTGTTGGGTCGGCATTTTCGTTCAGTGTGAGACTGGCCGAAGTATGCTTGATGAAAACATGCAGCAGTCCTACCTTTATTTCATTTATTTCATGGAATTTATTTTCTATTTCATGAGTGATTAAGTGAAATCCCCGTTGGTAGGGTGATAAGGTTATTTCTTTTTGAAGCATTTTCATATTCGGTACTATTCTATTCGCTCATATGCGCCCAGATCAGGAAGGTCATCCCGTTGATTCCCATCCAAATCCATTTCAATTCCAATTAACGCACCATGGTCTTTTGCTGGAGAAAGGGTATCTAAACGATAATTTTGCATTACAGGATTTATAAAATTCGGATTTTCATTTAGAATATTTCCCAGCGTATCCAGTTCTGAAATAGTTGTTTTTAATATATTGTTGTTAATGGCAAAGGAATAATTAGCGCCTCCTTCCAGATTAAATAATAACTCGTCTTCCATATTTCCATCTATAATTGAATTTTGAATTTCTAGTTTGATGTCTTCGATAATAGTAGAATTGTCAGACAAAAAAATATTGTCTGAGATATAAAATGATGGAGTTTGCCTGATGATATTGTATCCATAGTTGGCAAATGTACAATGTCTGTAGGAATAATTTCCTCCGCCAATATTTCCGCAGCTCAATTCAAAGCAATTATTGACCAGTACATTTTCGGCATAAAGATCCGAGGTAAATGAAAGTATGCCGGAATTGCTCATGTTTTCAATAATCGTATTTTTCAATACCACCTCAGGTATCGTGTCTTTGTCTGGCGAACCCAGATAAATTCCATTTGTGGCATTCCTGATTATTGAATAATTGAATAGGTTTCCATATGTGCCTGGCAAAAAGACAATTCCTTTCCACTGCCCCGCGCGGTCATATTTTGGTTCTAAGCGATCATTTCTGAAAATGATCCGTTCATCAGCTGTTCCTTCAGCAATCAGTTGACCTTTCACCAAAATGACGGCAACTTTTGAAGCAAATATCCTGACGCCTTTCTCAATCCTTAACCGGCAAAGCGTATCAACGAGAATCGTATCGTAAATCACATAGGGCCGTTCATTTGTCCAGATGGTATTGCACTCGATTATTTCATATCCTAAATAATGCGCATCCTGCCCCCAGGCTACCAATTTTACCTGTTGGTTTATGCCGTTCGTTTCAAAAAGTATAGAATCATTCACTAAGTAAGGAGAATTTTTATCCTGTGGGTCTACAAAGACTTCCACTAAAATCAAGATTGAATCCTTACCCAAAATGAGCAACTCTTCTGACTGGTTTGGCTCAGTACCGTTTACTAATATTTTGTACGACGAAGAATTCCCTCCACCAAGTTTAATGCTGCTTATTTTTAAGGCATTCTGGCTGGGGTTAAAAATTTTCAGTCTTTTTGTGGCGCTCCCTGCTCCGGTAAACACGGTATCAAAAAGGACAGTATCGGTTGAAAATTCAAGTCCGTTGGTGAAATCAAAATCGATAATTTCCTCTTCTGGTTGGCAATTGAAGAATGATAGTCCTACAATACATAGAACGAAATATGAAACCGGATTAAATAATATTTTTTTTGAAAGCATCAATCAGGCTGGCCTGCTTTAAGTTTGTCGGCATTTTCCGCAATCCGAAGCCGTTCAATAAATTCCATAATATTCCCATCCATTACCTGAGGTAAATTATGTTGCGAATATCCTATACGATGATCTGTAACTCTGCCTTGAGGGTAGTTGTAGGTTCTGATTTTATCGGAACGGTCACCACTTCCTATCATTGATTTTCGCTCTGCCCCAATTTCATCCTGTTGTTTTTGGAGCTCAATGGCATAAATCCTGGACTTAAGCTCTTTTAGCGCTTTATCATAATTCTTTAACTTTGACTTCTGATCCTGACATTGCACCACAATTCCAGATGGCATATGCGTTAATCGAATAGCGGAATAGGTGGTATTCACCGATTGTCCCCCGGGGCCGGAAGAACAGAATTCGTCACGGCGTACCTCGTTCAAATCAATATCCACTTCCACATCTTCAGCTTCAGGAAGTACCGCCACACTCGATGCCGAAGTATGTACCCTCCCTTGTGTTTCAGTAGCCGGAACTCGCTGAACGCGATGCACACCGCTTTCAAATTTCATGACTCCGTACACATCACTTCCAGAAACATTTGCAACTAATTTGCTGTACCCACCGGCAGTTCCTTCTACAAAGTCAGAAATTGACATTTTCCATCCTTGTTTTTCGAAAAATTTCGTGTACATCCTCAATAAATCTCCAGCGAAGATGGATGCCTCATCACCACCGGCGCCTGCGCGAATCTCAAGAATTATGTCTTTGCTGTCATTTGGATCTTTTGGGATGAGCAATTGCTTCAACTCACTTTCAATTTCTTCTTTTTGTGGTTGTAATTCTTCCAATTCCAACTTGGCCATCTGGCGAAATTCCTCATCTTTTTCTGTATCGAGGAGGGATTTGGCGCTTTTTATGCCATCGAGTATATTTTTATAACTAGAATATTTTACAACAATTTTTTCCAAATCTTTGTATTCTTTGCTCAATTTGGAAAATTGCTTCATGTCTGCCATGGCATCTGGCTGTACTATAAGCTGTCCTACTTCTTCAAATCGATCCTTTATGGCTTCTAACTTATCAATCATAGCTATTTTTTTTGACAGGGCAAAGTTAATATTTATGATCGTTTAATAATAATAGAAAAACGATATGTGTAATATTTTTATAAAATGTCTTGCTATACCGGATTTTGAAATGCCAAAAAGAAGGATCCATGGATATTAGTTCATTTTTTTCAAGAATAGGATCATTTCTCCTGAAATTTGATTGAATCAAACCTTAAGCGTTCGATTTTTATTAAGATATAAACGAATACTCGGATAGGAAATTCAAAAATATGATTACTTTTTAGTTGCAAGTAGCCTTTTATTACACAAAGACCTAACTGCATATGTCTATAATTTGATAGTTTTTCATAAATTGAATCGTATTTTTGAAAATCCAATGCACATTTTTGGTAACAAAACATTTTAACAATTATTATTCAACAATATTCTAACCGATGAAGGGAATAAGGTTTACAATAAAGCGTAAAATCATTTGGGGATTTTTTGCATTGATTATTATTTTTAGCGCCAACGCTGCTTATAGTGTATTTACAATATACAAGGGAAACGAAATAATCAGGCAATCTCAGGAAGTAATCAACCCGATTACCGAGGCTGTAAAGGATTTTACAGATGTCGTGAAAGACTCAAAATCGCTCACAACAAACTGGGTGTACCTGCAAACAAATGAGGATGATAAAAATGCCTTGAGGGCAATTCATGATCATGAATACATTGAAGTAAAAAACAGAATTTTGCAGTATTCTTCAGCTATTGAATTTGGGGAGGACATCATAACTCCGGATTCAGCTTTTATCAAATTCGATGAACTGCTGGAAATTGAGAAAGGAATAATGACAGATTTGAGCGCTTTTGAAGACTATGAAGATCCAATTAAGAAATTTATGGCTGAAGAGTCAATTGAAAGTGAGGTAATACCAAGATCGGTAGAGTTGACTTCTATGTTGGAAGATTTAAATGATTATCTGAATGCCCAGAAGTCACAAACTGATGCTGGATTAATGGAAAATTTCAAACAATTGATCAACAGGACTTCAATATTAGGCGCTGTGTTACTGGTTATTGGATTTGTGCTTGCTTTTTCCATTTCCAGAGCAATAACCACTCCGATCAATTATCTTAGAGATGTTATTGATCGCCTTGGTAAAGGTGATTTAATGAAAATAGATTTGGCAAAAGTGTCCAATGATGAAATTGGCGATATGGCAAAGTCACTTTCTTCTATGGCTGAAGGTTTTGGAGAAATTACAGTTTTTGCTGAAAATATAGGTGATGGAAAATATGACAGTGAATTTAAGCCTTTGAGTGAAAGTGATATGCTGGGTAATGCATTGATCGAAATGCGTACTAATCTGAAAAAGGTAGCTGAAGAAGATAAAAAACGTAACTGGACAACAAGTGGTCTGGCTAAGTTTGGCGATATCCTAAGGAGCTTCAATGACAATTTCGAAAAACTTTCCGATGAAATAATATCTAACCTGGCAAAATATATCGGAGCCAATCAGGGGGCTTTGTTCATTATTGAAACGAATGATGCAGCTTCAGAAGAAGAATATATGGAAATAGCAGCTTGCTATGCATGGGATAAGAAAAAATTTCTGGAGAAAAAAATATATAAAGGAGAAGGACTTTCAGGACAAGCCTGGATAGAGGGAGATGTGATTTACCTTACTGAAGTTCCGAATGACTATGTATCCATTACATCAGGATTGGGAGAAGCTAACCCTAGAAGTGTTTTGATCGTTCCATTAAAACTCAACGACGAAATACATGGCGTTATTGAATTGGCGTCATTCAAGGAGTATGAAGAATTTGAAATCGAATTTATAGAGCGAATAGCTGAGAATATTGCCTCAACAATTTCTTCTGTAAAAGTAAATGAGCGCACACAGAAACTCCTTGAGGAGTCAACAATGATGACTGAGCAGATGAGAGCTCAGGAAGAGGAGATGCGACAAAATATGGAAGAGCTTCAGGCTACTCAGGAGAAAATTCAAAGAGATCAACTTGACAGGGAGTCAAGAGAGAAAATTGTTTTGAGCAGTACGGTATTGTTTGAATTGAACAAAAACTTCACCATTCGAAGTGCGAATGAATTTTGCAAAGATGTGTTTAAGTATTCTCCTGCAGAATTGGAAGGAAAAATGTTTAAGGATATCATGAATTCGAGCGCTGACTTAAATGAAATTAAAGAAAAAGCAACTGCAGAAACATTCTGGAATGGTGTTTTGAAAATGAAAAATCGAAACGGTGACGAGATCAAGATGCTCTCCTCAGTCGGTCTGGTTCCGGATTCCATTAACGATGAATTCATGTATGTGATTTACGGTAAGGACATTACACATCTGAACTAAATTGAATAATTTTACCTATTTTATCGGTCTTGTTTCCTTAATTGGCATCTTGTCCTGCACAAGTGATAAAAAGATAGATAAGGAAGCTGTAAAAAAGGAAATTAGAAGCCGGGAGATTAAAAGGGTGACAGAAGCTGAAATCGTGAGCAAAGTTCATGAAATCGGGAATATGATCGCCCTTACTTCAAAAATGACGCTTGGAAAAAATCTTCAACATGCACTTCAGACTGGGGGAGTGGAAAATGCTGTTGAGTTCTGCAAGTTAAATGCAATGCCCCTCGTTGATTCGTTAAGCAATCAGTTTGACGTTGTTATTAAAAGAGTGAGTCTGAAAGCAAGAAATCCAGACGATAAGCCCAATTACCTTGAGAAAGAATTACTGGAAGCTTACGCTTTTCAATGGAAAGATTCAATTCCGTTGAAACCGAATGTTCAGGCTTTAGAAGAAAACAGGTATTTATTCACAAAACCAATTTTGGTAGAAAATGCCTTGTGTCTCTCGTGTCATGGAACTTACAATAATGGATTATTGAAAGAGACTGATGATTTTATAAAATCAAAATATCCTGATGATTTGGCCACAGGGTACCAAATAGGAGATCTTCGTGGTATTTGGAGTATTACCATCTCCAAAAAAAAGGTTGTTCAATCCTTGTAGATCAATAAGAATCTATATCAATTGGGAATTGAAGCCACCAAGGTGGGATGTCACTTTGTCAATTACCATCAAATTTTAAAGTCAGCGTGTTTATCATCTACTGTTATGTTATCGATAATTCATGATTGGATGGT
>SDBV01004648.1_pt1 | contig 19634 bp, 22 predicted proteins | sample 2277081 | NCBI WGS metagenome assembly SDBV01 (sample SAMN10402039, study PRJNA504765) | marine sediment metagenome | isolation source: marine sediment core GS10_PC15, 223 cmbsf | place: Arctic Ocean: Southern Knipovich Ridge | collected 2010
CCGCTCGGCCGAGAGGTCGTGGCGGACGATCTCACAATAGACCTGTTCCTGACGAACGCGTCGGGCAATGAGTTGGGCATACTGCGACCCGAAATCGAGCACCAGCACCTTTTCGTCGGAGAGCTTGCTCATGGCGGACTTCCTACGGGAAAACTGGCAATTATAGAAAGCCCACGTCCCGTCCACCAGGGGTGAAGAAAAGCCCGCGCGGATTCGGCCAGATTGGAAGACCTGGCCACTCCCTCCTCAAGTGGGTGGTTTCTTCCTGCCCCGAGTGCGAAACCACGTCTGCTCATCCACGACTTTGCCCGGCCAACGGTCGAGGATCTCGCGCCCGTGCTCGTGGATCTTGTGCATGTCGTAATCGCACTTCGCGGCAATTCTCTCTCGAATGGCCCGGATTTCTTCGACAATCGGATCGTTAGTCATTCTCACCCTCCCGTGATACCTCGACCATTTCTTCAGGAGTACAGATAATCGGCAGCCACAAGGATTGCGATTGCAAGAAGTCGGTCAGCATTCGCAATCGCCGCGCATTGGCCAAGTGGGCACAGTTCCAAGTCAGCAAATAATCCAACTCGTAGTAAATCGCATAGGCCAAATGAAACGCATCCAGCCGGGCTTTTCGCGGAATGTCCAGGGCGGATTGAACCCTTTCGGCCAACGACTCCAATCCGGCCGTCGGTGGCAGTGCTTCGATTTGCTGCAATGTTTCCAGCCTCTGGGCGGCTGCGGTCGAATCGCCGGCGCCGGCTTCCTCAATTACGTGGGCCGAAATAAAGCACCGATAGTTCGGCCGCTGTTGGCTCCACCATTGACGAGTCAGCGCCTGACGTGCCGCCACAATGATGTCCCGGCTGGGATACGACGTCAGCGCCCGACGATTGTCGTCTCCAAGTAGACCGTCGCGCCGGATGTCGTGGTTTCGTCCACTGCAGTTATCCCTCCCTATGACTATCATAGCGAACCATCCGAATTAGGGCAAATCCTTTACCCCGGCGAATATAGCCCCCGTTTCGGAAAAGCTCGGGCTGCGTCGATTGAAACCCATACCCGTCTCGGTTACCATATATCCTTTGCAAGAGAGAATATCTTCCCACGGGGGTTTTCGTGCTCATCCTGCTGACCAACGACGACGGCGTCTATGCGCCCGGGCTGGCGGCCATGGACCGGCAATTGCGGCAGTTGGGCGAGGTTTGTGTCGTCGCGCCGGCCACCGAGCAGAGCGGGGTGGGCCATTCGATCACCTACCTCACGCCGCTGATCGCCAAGGAGATGTTCCATGGGCCGCAGCGTTGGGGTTGGGCCGTCGAGGGCAGCCCGGCCGATTGTGTGAAGATCGGCATCACCGAGTTTTGCCCCAGGTTTCCCGACCTGATCGTCAGCGGGATCAACGGGGGACTCAACGCGGGGATCAACGTGCTCTACTCGGGCACGGTGGCGGCGGCCATCGAGGGGGCCTTTTTCGGTATCACCAGCGTGGCCGTCTCGCTGGAATTCGACGAGCACGCTCAGTTCGACAAGGCGGCCGCGTTGGCCCGAGCGATCATCGAACAGACCCTGGCCCAAAAGGATGCCCAGCCGCAGCTCTACAACCTCAACATCCCCACGGCCGCGTTGGACGCGACGCCGCAGGTCGCCGTCGCACCGATGGACGTGACCCGGTATGGGGACAAGTACGAGAAACGGACCGACCCCTGGGGGCGCGACTATTACTGGATCACCGGCAGCCCACCCACAACCACCGAGGGCGGACCGACCGATCTGACCGAACTGGCCAAGGGACACGTCACGCTGACCCCGCTGGACTATAACATGACGCAACGGTCGGCCTTGACCAAAATGCAACCCTGGCGGTTTCAATTCGAGGAGACCGAAGCGGAGGAAGAAACCGGCGCGGAGGACGGTCCGAGCCGACCCGTGGTGAAGAACCAACGGCGGATGCAAAAAGTTGTGCCGGAGAAAGAAGACGTTTAGCGGAGCGTTGAACAAACAAAAGTGTGCCACTGCTTCGCAGAAGCAGTGCCGCTCGTGTTTTTGAGCGAAAGCACTGCTTCTACGAAGCAGTGGCACACACAATTGTTGCGATGATTCCGGCGCGACCAACGGTCGCGGCTTTATATGACATTGATTCAGGAGGACAAAACGATGAGACGAATGATGTGCTTGTGGGCGGTCGTTTTGATGGTCGGGTGTGATGTGGGCGATGCGTTGGATTCGGCCAGAGACGGGGATCGTCGTGGCCCGGCGACGCAGTTGGGCGGTCAATTGGCCCCGGCGATCGACACGAGCGACCCCAAGCCGGCCGCCAAGCCGGCTGCCGAACCGCCGGCCGAGGCGGAAGAACCGGCCCCCGAGCCGCCCCCGGTGGTTCGCGAGGAGGCCAAGGCAGGCGTGTCCGGCAAGGGACAGGGCTACGGCCAAGGACCGATCGCCACGCCGGTGGCCGCCTATTTCGGCACCCGGGAACGGATCATCTTCCAGATTCAGATTCCCAGTGCTATGAAACTGTTCAAGGGAATGGAGGGTCGCAACCCGAAATCGCACGAAGAGTTCATGGCGAAGATCATCAAGGCCAGCAGCATCGTCCTGCCCGAGTTGCCCAACCCGGAAACCGAAAAGTACGTCTACGACCCCGAAACGGGGAAGTTGATGGTTGAACGTTCGGAGTGATCGGCCGGGCATTTGGAACGGGAATTGCTCGATTAGGGGTTGCGGCGGAAAACGGCCTGGGAATGGGCCTTGATGTTGACTTTTTTCAACGTCCGCTGCCCAAAACGTTGCATTGGAAGCAAAAACAGGAGGTCTCGGGAAGGAACACGATCGACCGACCAGGTTTCGTTTTGGCAACATCCGATCGAGCGGAACCCCCAAGAAGAAGCAGGTCCCCTCTGATGAATCAGCACCTTGTCCCCCTGCTCCTGTTGTCGGCAGCTTTCGTCGCCGACGCTCGGGCCGAGAGTTGGATTTTCCGAACTTCCACGTACAGCCATGCCCCGGCCAGCGATGCTCGGGTCGTCCAGTACGCTCCGAACGAGCCGGCCTACACGCCGGTCGATCCGAGCTATCGACGCAGCGGCTATCGGCACATCCGCACCACGATCCGCGGCCCCCACGGCACGGCCGACCGTCTGCATCAGGTCGAGACCTGGGGCGCCGGCGAAATGATTCGGCCCTATGGCGAATGGCAATATCCCTATCGGGCCGGCGCCACACCCTTTGGCCCCTGGGGTAATTCCGGAGGTCCTTGGACGCTGCCGTTCGACTCGTGGATCAATCCCTACGGGTCGTGGAACCAGTATCCGTACTACGGCGGCTATGGAGGTGGCGGTTATGGACGAGGAGGCTTCGGCCAAGGCAATCCCCGGGCCGTACCCTTCGGACGCCACGGCGGTTCGCGTGGCAAGGGTCCGCATGGAAAACCACCGGGCAGTCACCCTGGCAGTGGGCACCCCGGTTCGCCGGGGGCGGGTCACGGCGGATCGACGCATCCGTGACGTGGGCTGCTGTAAAGCCGCGACCATTGGTCGCGGAGTAACGCCGCCACTGGCGGCGGCTTTACAAACGCTCTCGCTCAAAAACCGCCCGGGGCGTTCTTCAACTCGTGCTCGCTGATGCGCCACCCCTCGGGCTCTCGGCGGAGTGTCAACGTGAAGCCGATCAGCCTACGGCCGCCGTCGAAGGAGCCCTTGCGCAACCGGGCGGCGACCATGGCCCTAAATCGGGCCTTGGCCGTCGGAGGGCTGGTGTGGCGGTTGATCGTGATCTTCAGTTTGTTGATCTTCACACGGCTGAATTCGGCGTAACGGAACGCTTGCCGGGCTGCGCTTCGGGTACGATCGGCGGTGGGGCTGCACAGGGCCAGCGTGGCCTGCTGATCGTTCGCCTCCAGGGCCGCGGCCGTGGCGTCGAGCACCATTTCCACCTCTTCGACCTCGGTCACGATCAGCCATTCCAGACCGACGCCGGCCAGGGTCAACACCAGCACCACGCCCATCGCGCCGAGCAACACCGCCCGACCGGTACGGACCAGCGCGACCGCCAAGGCGGCCTCCAACAGGATGCCGCAGAAGAGGATCGGCCAGGGGCTTTCGAGGATCGCGGTCATGGTGAGGAATCGATGCTTGAATACTCAACAACTCGTTCCCACGCTCTGCGTGGGAACGCCATGCTTCGACGCTCCGCGTCGGGCCCCTGGAAACTACGTTTTTTCGCAGTCCAGAGGACGCGGAGCGTCCCGACAGTGGGTTCCCACGCGGAGCGTGGGAACCAGACGCTTATGACTTCATCGGAAAGATCGGGCCGCCGTAGAGGGCCGAATCGCCGAGGATCTCTTCGATCCGCAGCAACTGGTTGTACTTGGCCATGCGATCGGTTCGCGAGGCGGAGCCGGTCTTGATCTGCCCGGTACCCAGGGCCACGGCCAGATCGGCGATGGTCGAGTCTTCGGTCTCGCCGCTGCGGTGGCTGATCACGCTGGTGAAGCCGGCCATTCGGGCCATTTCGATGGCTTCGATCGTCTCGGTCAGCGTGCCGATCTGGTTGACCTTGATCAGGATGCTGTTGGTGATGCCCTCGTCGATGCCGCGCTGAAGCCGCTTGGTGTTGGTCACGAACAGGTCGTCGCCGACCAACTGGATCTTATCACCCAGCTTGTCGGTCATCAGCTTCCAACCTTCCCAATCGTCCTCGCTGCAGCCGTCCTCGATCGAGCAGATCGGGTAGTTCGCGGCCCAGTCGGCCAGTAGGTCGACCATAGCGCCCGCTTCGAGCTGCTTGCCGTCCATCGAGTAGACCTTCTTCTCGTCGTCGTAGATCTCGTTGGCGGCCACGTCCATGGCGATGAACACCTGCTTACCCATTTCGTATCCGGCCTTCTCGGTGGCTTCCATCAGCAAATCGAGGGCCTCTTTGTTGCTCTTCAGGTCGGGGGCGAATCCGCCTTCGTCGCCGACGTTGGTGGCCAAATTCTTCGACTGCAAAACCTTTTTGAGGTTGTGGAAGATCTCGCAACCGCAGCGGATGGCGTCGCTGAACGTGTCGACGCCCAACGGCATGACCATAAACTCCTGCACGTCGACGTTGTTGTCGCCATGTTCGCCGCCGTTGACCAGGTTCATCATGGGCGCCGGCAGCAACCGGGCACCGATGCCACCGAGGTAGCGGAACAGCGGCAGGCCACAGTGATCGGCCGCCGCATGCGCGGTCGCCAGGGAGATACCCAAGATGGCGTTGGCTCCCAAGCCCTTCTTGTTTTCCGTCCCGTCGACTTCCATCATCCGCCGGTCCAGGGCGACCTGATCCAGGGCGTTCATGCCGCACAGCTCGTCGGCCAACTTGTCGTTGACGTTGGCCACGGCCTGAGTGACCCCTCGGCCGAGGTATTGGCTGGAATCGCCGTCGCGAAGCTCCCAGGCCTCGTGCACGCCGGTGCTGGCCCCGCTGGGTACGGCCGCCCGGCCGAACGACCCGTCGGCCGTCTCGACGTCGACTTCAATGGTCGGATTGCCTCGGCTGTCGAGAATCTGCCGGGCGCGAATGTCGATAATCGTGGAACTCATGTCTCTTCTTTCCGTAAAAAAGGGGACTGTATTGGCAGTTTGTGTGCTCAGCAAAGGCGTCATTGTGCCCGATTCAAAGCCACTTGACCAGCGGGGTAGGCGGCGATTTCCCACCGCTGGGAGCCAATATGGGTCTCCAAGAAACGCCGGGCAAGCCCGGCCGCTAAACAGTCTTCCTTCTCAATGCGCGGAAAAAGGGGTATCCTGAGAGATTGTCATTGAACGCCTTCTTGCGCCAGTCATGCCCATGAGCACTACCGAAATGTCCCCCGATCGAGCCAAAATCGAGCCGCTGCCGGCCGATTTCCTCAGCGCGCAGCCGGGCGGAGCGGTCTGTTACCGGCTGGAAATGGCCTGGGGGCGATGGCGTCGGTGGTGGCTGAAGCGGTTTCGCGGGAGTTATGTACAGCGAATGGCCGACTTGCGGCAAGGCGATCCGGCCGGGGCACCACACGAGATCCTCGACCCCAGGGACCTGAAATACGTCCGCAACCTCTGCACGTGTGATTGGGCGCCGCAGCATGATCCTTTCCGCTGGCGGGAGAAGCTGCCGCTGGCCCGATGGGGGCTGGCCGAGTTGCAACTGATGGGCTGGCCGATGCTGGCGTTGACGCTGATCCTGGCCTTCACGCCCCTTTGGTATTTGGCCGTCGTGCCGGGTGTGCTGCTGGGGCTGGTGGTCTACTTCTTCCGCGACCCGCCGCGACGCGTGCCGCAAGAGCCGGGGCTGATGGTCGCGCCGGCCGACGGCAAGATCGTCGAAGTGACGCGATTGGAACACCACGAGTTCATCGGCGGGCCGGCCGTGCGGATCGGGATCTTCTTGTCGATCTTCAACGTGCATTTGAATCGCTCACCCGCCCAAGCCCGGGTGATCGCCTTGCGATACGTTCGGGGCAAGTTTCTCAACGCCCTGAAGCCGGAAAGTGCCCGGGAAAACGAGAACACCTGGATCGGCCTGGAGGAAGAAACGCCGCCGCATAGGAAACTCGTCGTGCGGCAGATCTCGGGGGCCATCGCCCGGCGGATCGTCTGTGCCTTGCGGCCCGGCGAGGTGGTCGAGCGAGGCGCGAAGTTCGGCATGATCAAGCTGGGCTCGCGGACGGAACTGATTCTGCCGGACGGCGAAGATTTGTCGATCGAAGTGCAAGTTGGCCGGCATGTGAAGGCCGGCCGAACCGTGTTGGCCCAGTATCGATCAACGCAGTACGGAGAATCGCCATGAAACCCCTTCGAACGGTCGCCGTTTTTCCCACGATGCTGACGCTGGGGAACCTGGTTTGCGGGTTCTTCGCCATCGCGTTGGCTGCCCGGGTGATCAAGCCGACGGAAGTGGCCATGATGACCGCGCCGGACATCGAAAACGTGATGCTCGCCGGGTGGTTGATTTTCCTGGCGATGGTCTTCGACGCGTTGGACGGTTACGTGGCCCGGCTGTCGGGAGTGTCCAGCGATTTCGGCGCGCAGTTGGACAGCTTGTGCGATCTGGTCACGTTCGGCGTGGCGCCCGGTTTCTTGTTGGTGAAGATATGTCCGAGATTCACGTACTTGCACAAGGAAGCGGTTTGGGTGATCGCAGCCGCCTTTGCCGCCAGCGCCGCCTTGCGACTGGCTCGATTCACGGTCGAGACCGCCGACGAGGACGACCATTTGACGTTCAGCGGTCTACCCACGCCGGCGGCGGCAGCCACGATTGCCGGCTTCGGGATCATGTTCCATACGCTCCGCAATGCGGAGAACCCGGTGATCTACGCCAAGCAGATCGAAGTGGCCCTGCAAACGGTGCTGCCGTTTTTCGCCGTGTTCATCGCCCTGCTGATGGTCTCGCGAATTCCTTATCCGCACGTGGTCAACCAGGTTTTTCGCGGCCAGCGAAGCTTCGCCCACGTGGTGGCCGTGGTGTTCACCTTGGTGGCCGTGATGGTGATTCGGGGTTACTCGGTCCCGATTATCTGCTGTGGCTTCGCCTTGTACGGTCCGGCCCGATTCTGTTGGGAAAAGATCGTCCAAAAACGACACCAAGAAGACCCCTTATTCTAGAACCGGCTACTGAGGAAATCCCATGTTTTCAGGAATTGTCGAGGCGCTGGGCAGCGTGGCCGAACTGCGTGAGGAACCGCCGGGCTGCCGATTGGTCATTCGCGAATCGACCATCGCGCTGGAGACCAAGGTAGCCGACAGCATCTCGGTCAACGGGTGCTGCTTGACCGTGGTCGAAACGGACGACGAGACAATGCATTTCGAGGCCGGGCCCGAGACGCTCAAGCGGACCAACCTGGGAGATCTCAGGACAGGCAGCCCGGTCAACCTGGAACGGGCCTTGGCCGTGGGGGATCGCCTGGGTGGGCATTTTGTCAGCGGTCATATCGACGGGCTGGGTACGCTGCTCGGTCGCCACGACATGGGCGAGTGGTCGGATTTCTCGTTTGCCGTGCCGCGGGAGTTGGCCCGGCAGATGGCCTCGAAGGGGTCGATCGCCATCGACGGCGTGAGCCTGACCATCGTCGACAGCGAGCCCGACCGATTCAGCGTCTCACTAATCCCCTTCACCCTGGCGGTGACGACCTTAGGCCCCATGAAAATCGGCGACAAGGTGAACCTCGAAACGGATATCCTGGCCAAGTATGTCCAACGCCTGAGTGAGGCGGAGAATTGGGGGAAATGAGGGAGGACTTGGACTGAAAACGCCACCACGGGGCTCGCCCCCGTGGAGCGATGATTGACCACTAGCACGGTCCGTTTTCCCACGTCTTCCGCCAATCTGGGCCGCCGCCTGCGGCGGCGGCCCAGATTGGCGGGCGGTGTTGTTCGAGGCCGTTGGTTAGTGGTCAATCATCGTTCCACCGGGACAAGCCCGGTGGTGACGGGCGAAGTGTTTACGGTTTGAGTTTACAAGCGACGATCCGATGCCGTCAAGAAAAACGTCGGGCCCTGCTCTCCCATGAACGGGGCCCGACCGCTAAACGATGTGATTGCAAACCACTACCCACTATCCACTAACCACTGCTTCCCCCCATGCCCTCTCCTGCTCCTGTCAACCAGACGCTTTCGTTCCTCAAGCGGCGTTTCGAGGAGTCGGGCATTTTTGCGCAAAAGCGGCTGGGGCAGAACTTCCTGATCGACCCGAACTTGCAGGGGCTGTTGATCCGCTCAGCCGACATTCAAGCCAACGACGTGGTGCTGGAGGTGGGCACGGGCACCGGGTCGCTGACGGTCCTGCTGGCCCGGGCCGCGGCCGCCGTGGTGACCGTCGAGGTCGATCCCCAGTTGTTCCAACTGGCCGACGAGGAGCTGCGCGATGCGGAAAACGTGACCATGCTGCAAGCGGATATTCTCCAGAAGAAAAGCCGGCTCAACCCCGAGGTGCTCGAAGCGGTCGATCGGCAGTTGCAGGTGGAAGCAGGCCGCTGCTGGAAGCTGGCGGCCAATTTGCCCTTTAACGTGGCCACACCCATCCTGGCCAATCTGCTGGCGTTGGACGCTCCGCCGCGGAGTATGACCGTCACGATCCAGAAGGAGCTGGCCGACCGGATCGCGGCCGGGCCCGGCAGCAAGGACTACGGGGCGTTGAGCATTTGGGTGCAGAGCCAATGCCAGGTCGAGACGGTCCGGGTCCTCTCACCCGCCGTGTTTTGGCCCCGCCCCAAGGTCTACTCGGCCATCATTCGGTTGACCTTGGACGACCAACTTCGGGCTCGGATCCTGGATCGCGAGTTCTTCCACACGTTCGTCCGCTCGATGTTTTTCCATCGGAGGAAATTGCTCCGCTCCGAGTTGCTCAGCGCCTTCAAAGGGCGGCTCGGCAAGCCGGAAGTGGACGCCGTCCTGCAGGAAATGGACCTGGCGCCCAACACCCGGGCCGAACAACTCGAGGTCCAGACGATGCTGGCCCTGTGCGAGACGGTTCGGACCAAACTGGGCGATTGACAGGCCGCTTTTTTCGTACTACGATGCAATAGTCGAGCGGGTTACGAAAACGCCACTTTGCCGGAAGAAGCCTTGCCGGAAGATCAAGATCATGAAATTCATCGAAATGTCGGGCCGAACGCTGTCGAAAGTCCTCAGCGACGACGAGCTTAGCCCCGACGAACTGACGCAAGCCGGCGTCTCGGACGACACGATCGTGCGTATCAATCGTCAGGGCGACATCGAAATCCGTCGACGCGACACGTGGGATCTGGTCGGCGGCCTGCTGGGAAACTTCGACGAGCGGATCCACAAGGCCACCGGGTTGGATTGGGTCTGAGATGGCATCGTGTCTGACGAAAGACGTCGGGCGGGATCACCGACTTACGAGGCGCCAGATTGCCGCTTCTCGTATCGCACGATTTCGTCCAAGGGGATACGGAATCGCCCCCGCACCTGGACGAAATTCAGTTGCTGCGCCCCCAAGAGACGGCGGATTTCCTTGCCCGTGGTGTGCCAACGTCGGGCCAACTGCCCCAAGGAGAGCGTCCCGGTGCATGGGGAATCCGACTGCCGAGACTCGGGCTTCATGGGGGGCACGGCCGCATCTCCTTTCTACCGGGGACGGTCACAGCCATTCTACCACATCTGCCCGGAAAAGGGCAATTGCCTTTTTCGCTGACGTCCCATATAAAGACAGGTATGCGGAAGTGCCTGCACGCCTGGTGGCGGCCGCGGTCTTCAAAACCGTTGGGCGGCGCGTGATGCGCGTCGCCGGTGGGTTCGATTCCCATGCACTTCCGCCATTTCTTTGCGCGACTCATCGCTTTGGTGCGCACAACTTCGCGTATCCTCGTTCTGCGTAAGGGCTTGAGGTGTGGCAACACACTCGCGATGCGACTTGCCGCGATTGCCCGCGTGCGCGTGCTGCGCCGGGTTTTGCGCCACTCGTGCGCCGCATTCTGCGCCGCTTTCTATCGCACGTTCAAAGTGCTCGTCGGTCAGTTGCAAGTAGTGCTTCCTCGCCACCTGCGGACTGTTGCCAATCCATCGACAAACCACGTGGGAGGGAAACGTCTCTTCGAGTTCTGTCTGCCGGCTGGATCTCAGGTTATGGAAGATGCGAGGCCACGGCTCCAGACCAGCCCGCTTGACGATCCGCGTCAGTTGCGTTCGCATGTTCCCGCCGGGATTGCGATAGCGGGTGATGATATGCTCCGTCCCTGGCTCCACAGCGTCCCAGGCAGCCTCCAGGTACGGCCGTAGCTCTGGAAAGATCGGCACGAGCCGTGATTCATGCCCGGCGTGACGTGCGGTCTTGGGGCTCGTCACACGCAATCGGCTGTGCTCCCAGTCCACATCATCCCAGGCAAGCGCCAGGTGCTCGCTGGGGCACCGCAGGCCGCCGTAGCGGCTCAGGGCGATGATCAGCCGCCATTCCGCGTCGGGGGCTGCCTCCAGGACTTTGCTTGTCGCATCGCGAGTGACGAAGAACTGCCGGGCCTGGTTGCCCACGGGTGAGGAAACAAGCTTTCCGAACGGGTTGACGGGGATCAGTTCATGGTCTACCGCCTGGGCGAAAAAGTGCTTTGCAAACCCACAATGCTTGCGTACCGAGGCATCGGCCAGCCCACGGGCTACCAGTGCCAGCCGCCAATCGGTGGCATTGCCCCGGGTGATCTCGGCAAGGGACTTATCCGCCCCAAAGAACTCCACGAGGCCCCGCAAGGTCTGCCGCCAGATTCGACGGGTGTTGGCCTTCACGTCGGTCCGACGCTCGATATACCCCTCGATAAACGGCTCCAACGTCCCGGACGCCTTTTGCTCGGGCTTCGGGATCAGCCCCACACGGGCAAGCTTGTCGGCCATGCGGTCGTCTAGGTCGGCAACCCATTGTGCCATGTCCGCGTCAAGGGAATGGCCGGTCAGTTGCGACTCCAGCAGCCGCTCAATCCGGAACTTGATCGCTTCGGCCGTCCGTTGTGACACCTTCCCCAGCCGGATTGTCGGCCGCTTTCCATCGGGGGCTACGAACTGAATCCGCCGGCTTCCGCCTTTATCGCGCGAGATACTCGCCACAACTCACCTGCCTTTCTTTTCCGGCTTGCGGTCCATCACAATTCGCAAGTCGAGGAATTTGCCTAATCGGTCCAGGGCCTTCATCGAAAGCCCTCGATGCCCGTTGTAGAACTTCGCCAAGGTGCTTTCGTCGATGTCGGTTTCCATCGCGATGCGGTATCGCGTCAGGCCCGAATCGTCGATCGCCTGCCTTAGTTGGTCGCTCACTTTCTTTGATCGTCGTTTTTTCATGCTCGGATTATATCCTTTGCTGGCTTTTGTGTCCAGTGCCCTTGTTTTCATCATAAGAGTTGGTAGTGGCTGGTGGCTGGTGGTTGGTATCCAGCAGCCGAAACACGGCAACTGGCCGCCCGGCCGTCTCGACGGTGAACCAGGAACCGAGCCCCAGTTCTGCCAGACCGGTCAGTGCCTTTTTGGCCTCTTCAGCACTGCCCCGGAAACGTCGGGTGCTTCGTTGAAGGTCACGGGCGGAGATCTCGCCGCCTTTGCGCCGAATCAGTTCCACAATCTGCCGACGCTCCCGGTCTTCATCCGACTCGCCGAACGTCTGGTAGACCCGCTTGGCCTCATGCCCGAACCAATCCACCAGCGCCACACCCGCCCGGATGCTCTCCGCGTCGATCTCGTTGATGTCGACAGTCAGGTCATTGGCCGCAACCCGGATAAGATGAACGATCAGCGCCAGCCGTGCTCCATAGCCCTCCAGCTTGCTCCAGGCGGCCGCCAGTTCGCCCACGAGGTCTGTCTGTTCCCGGGCATGGGCATTGAAGAACGCGACCCACGCCCGCTTCCCGTCGACCGACAGCGGTATATCGATGGGTGCCAGTTGGTCGTCTTCCCCTTGGCGGAACTGGATAGCCAACAGTCGGCCGAATAGCCGCTCGATGTCCTTCTTGAGTTCTGGCGAAACGGCCGCATCGGTCCAGGTCTTCGCCGTTCTCGGCGGCATGGCGAGTAAGAGCCGGGCCGCCAAACCGTTGGCAAGATGTTCAAACCCCAGGGCACGGCGCAGGATGTCCGGCTGAATCGAACCTGTGAGCGAGACGGCCGCCCGCGGAACATGGATCGTCTTGGTGCCGGACTTGCGGTCCACCAACAGACCATCAGCGCGATGGATGGAAAGCCAGCGGGAAACATCACCACCACGCGACCCAGCTTTATATTGATCGAACGACCCCAGCCATGCGGCCAGTTCATCGCAGGCGGCCAGTAGCCCCCTCGGGGCGTCCTGAAGCCGGTCGGCCAGCGCCTCGATCGTAATGTCGCTGACCAGATAACGACGGACCTTCGGCTCCTCGGGCTTCTCGGGTAGCGGCTCACCTTTTGTTCGGCCCTTGCGCTTCCAAGCGGACATATCGGCGTCAAAAAGTGCCTTGTCTCGCTCGTACTGTTGCAGCAACTCGGGATACTGATTCAACTCCCATGCCTGCAATCGCCGTAAGGGCTCAAGCGCCAGAGACAGCGCCGGGCTTTTCAAGGTGCCCGACTCGCCCACGATGACAGCCCAGACAACGGCCGGCTCGGTCCAGCCGGGTTTGAGTTCAATCCGGCACGTCGCGCCGATGGCCGACCCCAGCCCGGCCAGCAACGGCAGGGCGACGAAACTTTCGTCGGTCCCCAACGCCTTGGCCCCGGCCCGAATCAGCCCGGCCGCCGGCTCGGGAATTGCTTGCGTCGGAAACGGTTTCCAGGGTAAAGGCTCCGTCGACGGTGACGGAAGTCCCTTTTTCTCGGACTTTACGGCCCTTGTGTCACCGGCACCACCAACCTGGACGCCAGCCTCGCCTACGCCCAATTGATCCAGCATCCTCGCAATATCATCCATCGACACGGCCCTCCCGTCCTGCGGCTCGTAGGGCATGGCCGAAGAGTCGGCCGAATGTCACCGGGTCCTCGACGATGGACGCCGCCAGCCGCGCGACGAACCTATCGGGCAATCGCTTCGGCTCGCGGTCGATTGCCCGCTGGAGGGTCCGCCCAATCGGTTCCTGTCGCTCGCCGCCTCGTGCAATCCTCAGACATGGGTGTCGTTCGCATATCTGGTCCAACTCTTCCACCGTCGCCGGGTAGTTCGGCGCAGCGGCGTAGTCTTGACGATTACGTTTCTTTGTAATAGAATCCATGGAGTCACGTCTTTCCGCCCGGCCGCCAAATGCCATGGCGACCGGGCATTTGTGTTGGGGTCAGGACGTAACAGTAACCGTTCGCGACTCGATGAACGATTCCAGGTCGGCCACCGAATAGCGGACCAGTCGGCCGCAACGGACGTGCGGCAATGCCGGCTCATCCTCGAAAGTCATTCCCCAGAGTTTGCGGGGTGAAACGGCCAGCATCCGCGCGGCCTCTTTGGTATCCACCAGCAGCACGGGCTTGGTTGCTTGGTCTTGCATCAGAAAGTCCTTAGTTCAGTCGCGTGCCGCGAAGTGTGGCCCGCATACTCTTAATCCCGAAACGGCAACCAAACTCGGCAACCTCGCGCGCATGAAAAAAGCCGCATTGCGTTGCAGCTTGCGGCCGAGAATAGTTTTGAGAATTTTCTGGTGGCAACTAGCCGGCAACCGGTTGCCAATAGCCGCTATTCGTCTTCATCGGTTGGCCGGCCCAAGTCACCCTGCTCCGCGCGTTCTTGATGCTTCTCGTGCCGCCGGCCAATCAATTTATCCTTTTCTCCCTTGCGGTTTTGATTCCACCAATCCGTTTTCAGGACAGCTTGCTTTGTCACACCAAGCATATTACCCAGCTTCTCAGCGGAAGCCGTCGGGGGAAACTGAACCAAGCCGTCGATCTTCGTCAGCTTTTCGTCGGCTGTCAGGTTGTCGTTTTGCAGCACACTTGCCGCTTGGGTAATCCGTTCGTTGGCAAGATTGTTGGTAAACACGCTCAGCAGTCGGGCGTATGCCGCCGACTCTTCCCCCTGACCGTTGTCGCTCGCCACCGGCGGCTCCTTGGGCTTTTCCCCCGCCGGCGGGATGCTTGGTTCAGCTTTGCCTCCCTCAGAGCTGGCCGGGGCGGTCCGCCCGACCGATTTTATCTCACCACGAATCCGCACGCCAAGTCGCCCAAAATGGGGCACGGCGCGTTCGAGAATACTTAGGCACTGCTCGTTCGCACGGGCTCGTTCGTCTGACGAATCAAACAGGTCGGCGAGGCCATCAACAGGCAGGAGCGTCGTCACTTCCTTTTGCAGCCGTCGGATTAGCCGCAAGCACTCTTCGGCGTCTACAGGATTCAGGCATCCGAGATACTTGTCTCCCGTGGATAGAACTATGCTGAGCTCACGCAAACCCCCTTTGTGACTCGCTCGGCCGCCACTGTTGCCCCATGGAACTGTCGCTGCCAGCGTGAATTCGTCTATCCAAATCACAAGGGCTTGCAGTTTCTCCACCGACCCAACGAACCGCGGTGTGCGATCGTCGCGAGAATTCGTCTCCGCCATGATTTCGCCTTTCCTTGAGCGGGTCGACCAGGGCCGGGCGGGGTGAAAGGCGAATAACTCCCCGCGCCGGCCCAGGCCGCTTGGCTCGCCAGGTGGCCACCCGGCGTTGCCCTCCCAAGATTTCTACTTAGAAACGCATCCAGCCTATCTCCCCTAGGGCGTATCTGCCAGGGGCACCGTTGCCGCCGGTTCAGCGAGATCGGTTGCCACAAGCTCCGGGTCGAGTTGTCGTTTGATCCATGCCGCGAGCATCAGTTCCATAGCGCCGTCAATTGTGCGCAGCCTCGTGTTCTACCGTAATGAGCTATTGCAGCGATTCTATTCGATGTGTCGGGATGCGTCGCAAACCAGTCATCTACGGCAGGAGTGCCCCTAACCGCAGTTTGAATAAACTCTTGGATATCTGATGGCTCATGAATCTCCAGTCTTGCTAGAGCCATCATCGCAGTTGTTGGTTTCTTGCACGCAATAATTCCACCACGATCGGAGGTGAATTCCGCTTTTCTGTTCCAAAGTTTGAAAACGATATCCATTACGAAAGCAATTCCACGATTGACAACGGTACCCACGGTCGCATTTGTGAAAACGAGATATTTGCAATGGCGGCACTTGATGTGCGTAAGCTCGTGGCCAATTATAAACAACAATTCATCTGGCGTCATGGCCTCAACAATACCGGAATTTAGGACGACCGTACCAAGACAATCGAATCCAGTGGCGTAAGCATTCAAGTCGGCGTTCTTTTCCACGAAGAGTTCCGGAGTGGGCATCGTCAAACGTCGGGCAGCGGTTTGAATCAAACTATCAAGCGTTGGATTGCTTTCAGAAGTGACGCGAAAGGCTGTCTTGCGTAGTTGTTGCTGATGAGATTTCACGCCGAAGTAAGCTATTAGCAACAAAACCGCAAAGATCATAACAGTCGAAAGAGATACGAAAACGAACAGCGCAGCGGCAACAGCAAGGGTGGCGAATAGAATCGAGGTCTCGCCTTGAACTTGTAACTGCGAGGGTTTAATGTACGGCAATGCAGCGGGAATTCTCTCCTGGCTGCTAATGGTTGGTTCCGGCTTCTGTTGGTGCGGAATTACAGGCGGCGGCTGGATGGCCACCTCTGCCTCGATCGGCCGGGGCCGGGTGTCGATCCGGGGCGCGTCGGTGATCACTTCGCGCTGCTGCTGCCCGGTACGCGGCAGACGATTACCCGACTTCTCGCCCAGAGGGAGCGACGGCCCGCGAGGTCTCTTCGCTGCTTTCCTCTGCAACGCCATCGCAAGGGCTCCGTTGTAGGCCTCGCGCCGTTCAGGGTCCAACAAGTTGACCCGGGCAGCCGCCACTTCATTGAGAAGACGCTGTACGGTGGCCGCATGGTCCCCGACGCGAAGCGTCTTGAGAAACAGCATGCGCTGATCGGCCGCGTGCTGGATCGCCTCGGGATCGTCCTGGAACAGCGGGATCCCCAGTAAGCGATAATCGTTGGGTGGTTGCTCCTCGGGCGGAATTCCCAGCCACTTGCGATACGGGTCGAATGCAGCAGAATCATCACGCGTAGGAGTCCGCAAAGGCTCCGTGGAACTGGAAGACGAGACCTTCATGTTTTCGGAAAGCACCGGTACGGCAATCGCATTGCCACAATTCGGGCAAGCAAACCGCTTACCAGACTGGGGCGACTGAGCCTTCAGCTTGGTACTGCACTTCTTACAGCGAAAGCGTATCGATTGATCTTCCATCCAAAAACCTCGTGGCAGGTGCCATTCATTATTGCTGCGAATGTAACGCCGGTCAATGCGCCCTGCCACGGGGGAAGGATTAGCGATGTCCGCATTCGTAAACTTTGCTGGCGAAGGAATCCGACTATGCCGGCTTTGCCTCACCCTATCGAAACGCCTTGCACACCCACGAAACGCAACTGGAGCCACTCTGCGGCTGCCAAAATGGCATTCTTGCCGGAAATAGCCCCCTGGCGATCGCTCCGGGCTTCGATCGTGGTCGAACGGCCGATTATCGACTCGTTCGGCGTCTGCGCCATGCCATCAATGCGACGGCCGCCGAGAACAGCAAAGCAAAGGTGGACGGCTCGGGGACCGGCGCGTCGTACTCCACGAGGTACGGTATCGTGAGGGAGTCAGTTTGATCATTCCATGCAACGGCTCCCGACTCCAAGGAAGTTCCCATCAGGCCATAGTCTTCATTGCCCCCGAAGTCGTTTGGCTCTTCCACAAACTCCCCGGCGGAGTTCCAAAAACTGCCCCAGCACGTATAGTCCACGGGCTCTCCAGTAACCCAAACCCAACCATCCACCTTAAAATCAGGTTGGCCAAATGATTCGTAACCGCCAAAGGCCTCATTGTCGGTTAGCCCAATCCATGCAAGTCCGAGTTCTGGCAAGAGGCTGTACGCGAAGTCGTTTTCGGCTTCGGTCGTGACCGTTACGAGATGCCCTCCAACCCCAAGGAAAGTCATAGCCTCCGCCGCCGCCTTGGCATCGGCCCAAGTCACCTGCTCATCTACCAACTCGTAGTAGTGGCCGTTCTCGGCCCATTGCGTCGCGGCCTCTACTTGCCCCACGCACAACACCACAAACACCGTCGCAATGAATTGTCGCATCGTGTCTACCTCCGGTTAAAGTACGCTGCCTTGGGCGTATTGCCCAATGGGTGAGTAAACAGCTATTGAGTGTAACCAGCCCGGCACCGCCGTGCAACCGTCTGCGGATTCTATCGATTTCTATCGGGCCGGGAAGGCTCACAGCGGTGTACCTGGGGTGTCCAGCCTTACGAATGGCCCCGTTTCCTGACCCATTAGCTTGCCCAATGGGGGACAGATTCTATCCTATCCCCTGGGCCCGAAGTGCCTCCTGATACTCTCTACGCTCCTTCACGCCTCTCGCAATCTGCTCCATCGTCTCCTTATCAAACGCATCGGGCGAGATACCAGCCACCCTCAGCTCCGCATCCTTCTGATGGCCCGCGTACTGGGCCGTATACATGCCGCCGCACTTAGCGAAGAAATCCAGACACCACTTGACCAGATCGAGCCAATGCCCCTCTCCGACGCGATACAAGGTCGTGGTGACTCGTTTCGCTAGCTTTGCTGTGTCTTCGCCATGTTCTGATGCCTTTGTAATCAGCTCCTTTTCGCTGGTCCGCTTCTCGGGCTTCTGGCTCTTGGAAAACAGATCCCACGCGACCCGATAGAGGTATTCCACCCGTGCTAGCTGCTTGCGGGTGTCTATCGCTCCACTTTGCTGGATGATAGGGATGATGTTGTTTTTCAGGTGCCCTTGTATCGTGCTATGATGCACTCCGAGGGCGGTTGCTATCTCGCGGTGGCTCTGGCCGCGGAGCCATCTATCGCGGATAGAATCTAGTTCAGACGGTCCTATCGGCCTATCGGAATGCCTGGGTCGATGTGGCGGGTTAGCTGACGGCTTTCTTTTAGCCATAGTCAGACCTGTCTTCCGCATTGAAAGCAGGGAAGTTCCCGCTTTTCATGCTCTCCGGTACGGATACACCCATCGCTATCCTCGACATAGACGTGCCAGCATTCCAAACCTCCGATTGCTATCCATTGTCGGTTCTCGCGGCCTTGACTGCGGCCAGGATGCCTTCACGGACGGCACTGGGTAGCTCGGGCCACGCCGCGATGAGCGATTGCAGATCAGCGTCAATCGGGCCGTTTCGTGCATCAACTACGTCGGATTCTGCGCCGCTTTCGACCGGGACCCCTGTTTTCCCCGTGTTTCCGGCGTCTGTTCGATTCCCGTGCACTTCCGCCATTTCTTTGCGCTGACCATGGCTTTGGTCTGCACCGCTTCTTGGCGCGCGTTCGAAGTGCTCGTCGGTCAACTGCTAGTAGTGCTTCCTGGCCACCTGGAGACTGTTGCCTCTTCCAGTTTGGTTTGCCGGCTTGATCGCAAGTTATGAAAGATGCGCGGCCACGGCTCCAGGCCATTCAACATCCAGGCCATTCAACATCGGAGGCAGCCTGCAGAGTTTTGCTTGTCTCTTCGCGAGTGACGAAGTACTGCCGGGCTGCGTCGTCCACAGGGGGGAGAAGCTCTGCTACTGCTATCGCGACATCGAACGTCGTCCGAGATTCATCCTGCCGGCACGAGTGAACTCCCGGCATTCAACGAGCTTCGATGTGGGCTGAATATCTTGACCACACGCCGACCTCTGGGTTGCAAGAGAGTCGTCCGCAAGCTAGAAAGAACCCTCGGCCGCGTGCTACGTCCTCAAAAGGCGGGCGGGTGGCACTTGACGGCAATTGGTAATGGTTGGAGAATTGGGCTCGATAAAGAGTCGAGAGGATTCCGCATGCTCAACAAGCCGCTAGAGGAAATCACGGCCGACGATCTCCAGCAACTGATCGACGACCAGATGCAAGAGGGCAAGACCATTGACTACAAGGCGGCCATGTATCGGGTCGAACGGTTGTCGAAGGATGGCGAGAATAGCGGGCGTCAAGCTGAACGAGACAAAGGAATCAGAGAGTTCCTCAAGGATGTTTCCTCATTTGCCAACACCGTCGGCGGCCACCTTATCATTGGGATGCGAGAAAACAACGGCATACCGACCGAGATTTGCGGCGTCGACGTTGAGGATCCCGACGGAAAGAAACTCCAACTCGACGAATTGCTCCAAAAGTGGCTC
>SDBV01004649.1_pt1 | contig 19632 bp, 16 predicted proteins | sample 2277081 | NCBI WGS metagenome assembly SDBV01 (sample SAMN10402039, study PRJNA504765) | marine sediment metagenome | isolation source: marine sediment core GS10_PC15, 223 cmbsf | place: Arctic Ocean: Southern Knipovich Ridge | collected 2010
TTGCCCTTGACGAGGGTCGGAGGTTGCTTTCTGGCCATGAAAGGATCGAAGGTGGCTGAGGAGCTCGGTCCTGGAAAAGAAGCGGCCCGACAGCTCGGAGGTCGACTGGAGACGCCGCTCGAGCTGCCCGCGTTCTGGTCCGGCCGAGGGCGCGTTATCGTTCCCGCTGTCAAAGTGGCTCCTGGCGATGAGAGGTATCCTCGTCGGGCGGGCATACCAAACAAGCGGCCTCTCGGAGGTGGATTCTGAAACAAGAAGAAAAAAAAGAGACGCTCTCTTTAGCTGTCGTTAACCAAAAGGGCGGCGTAGGTAAAAGCACTACCGCGATCAACTTGAGCGCGTGTTTGGCGGCTCTCGGGAAGAAGGTTCTGCTAATCGATCTCGATCCGCAGGCCAACGCCACCAGTGGTCTAGGCAAAAGGCGCCAAGATCGGGAGCTGTGTGTTTACAATATCCTTATTGACGATGAGGCCGCCGAAAAAGTTATCGAACCGACCGCCGTCGAAAACCTATCGATCATCCCGGCGACAATACAACTGGCGGGTGCGGAAATCGAGATGGTCCCCAAGATATCCCGAGAGACACTCGTGCGTAACGCGCTGGCCTCTATCGACGGGCGTTTTGACTATATCATCATAGACTGTCCGCCCTCTCTGGGGTTGTTGACGAACAACGCTCTCACCGCGGTCGACAAGATCATCATCCCGATCCAGTGTGAATACTATGCGCTGGAAGGCCTTTCTCAGCTGGTGGAAAGCGTCCGCTTGGTCAAGAGGCATTTGAATCCGCGCCTGGAAGTGGCCGGCGTGGTGATGACTATGTTTGATGTGAGGACGAAGATATCCCAGCAAGTCACCGACGAAGTGGCGAGGTATTTTACCAAGCAAGTCTACAAGACGATAATCCCGCGGTCCGTGCGGCTCAGCGAGGCCCCGAGTTTCGGGCTGCCGATCATTGAATACGACGATAAGAGCAAAGGTGCGTTCGCGTACCGGAGCCTGGCAAAGGAAGTGATGCTTCGTGGCTAAGAGAGGGCTTGGGCGCGGTCTGGGGTCCTTGATCCCCAGCCTCAATGCCGACCAACACGAGCTCGAAGAGATACCGGTGGCTGACATCAGGCCCAGCGAGAGCCAGCCGAGGGAACAATTCGACGATGAGGCCCTTGAGGAGCTGGCCGGCTCGATCGAGCGGCACGGGGTCCTTCAGCCCATCATGGTCAGGCCGGCTGAAGGCGGCGGGTATGTGCTGATAGCCGGAGAACGCCGGTGGCGTGCGGCCCAGGAAGCGGGCCTCGAGACCATGCCGACTATCATCAAGCGGAGCACCGACAGCGAGTCCCTCCAGCTGGCGCTGGTCGAGAACATCCAGCGCGAGGACCTGAACGCGCTGGAAGAGGCGCGGGCCTTCAAAAGGCTGATAGATGAGTTCGGAGTAACCCAGGCGGAACTGGCTGAGATGGTCGGCAAGAACCGGACAACTGTAGCGAATACGATGCGTTTGTTAAATCTGGCTGACGAGGTGCAAGAGATGGTCATGGCCGACAGTCTTTCTTCGGGCCACGCCAGGACCTTGTTGGCCTTGCCTGATCCTGAGGACCAGCTAAAGCTCGCGCACCGCGTACTGGCGGAGGGTCTGTCAGTGCGTCGGACCGAAGAGTTGGTAAGGCTCGGCGCTCTAGCGGCCGGGGGCGCCGACCGTCGCAAGATCCCCGTGCCTCCGGAAGTGAAGGGTTTGGCGCGGAGATTGGCGAAATCGCTCGGGATCAGAGTCAAGACCAAGCTTACTCGCGACAAGCTCAAGCTTGAAATAGAGCTGCGTGACGCCGACGACCTCGACCGGCTTGAACAGGCCATAGCTGCGCTCGCGCGAGATCCTGGCCGGACATCGACCTCCTAGTGTTTGCCGGGTACAGCTTGTGATCTATCTGGACAACGCCGCCAGTTCCTACCCCAAGCCTCCGCAGGTGATTGAGGCGGTCGCCGGCTGTTTGAAAGAAGTGGCCGCCAGCCCGGGCCGTGGTCAGCACAAGATGGCCTTGAAAGCCGGGCGGATCATTCGGGACACCCGTTTGCGGGTGGCCCGCCTGCTCGGCGCGGCGAACCCGTCCGACCTTGTTTTCACGGCCAATGCTACGGAAGCCCTGAACTTGGCGATCATGGGGTGGGTCCGCCCAGGCGACCGGGTTGTCACCACCTGGGTCGAGCATAACTCGGTTTACCGCCCGCTGGCGGCTCTGGCGGCAGAGTCGGGAGTCGCGGTTGAGTTGGTCCGGTGCGATGGGGCCGGTAGAGTAGATGTGGCGGATTGGCGCCGTCTGGTCACGGCCGGCACGCGTCTGGCGATCTTCTCTCATGCGTCCAACGTGCTCGGGGCGATCCAGCCGCTCGAAGAGCTGGTCGGAATCGCCAAGGAAGCGGGCGTTCCGGTCTTGATCGACGCGGCGCAGTCTGCCGGGGCCGTCGAGCTCGACATTGAGGCGGCCGGAATAGATATGCTTGCTTTTACCGGCCACAAGGCGTTGCTTGGGCCACAAGGAACGGGCGGCCTCTATATCAACCCCAACCTGGACTTGACCGAGCTGAAGAGAGGCGGGACCGGGACAGGCTCGAAGGGACCACAGCCCTTGGTTCGCCCGGAGAGATATGAGAGCGGCACTTATAACACGCCGGGCCTGGCCGGTCTCGGCGCCGCGCTTGTCTTTCTGAGCAAAACGACGGTGCCGGAGATCTTTCGTCGTGAGCAACAGCGGATCCAGCGCCTGCTCACGGGGCTAATGGGAATCGAGCGCCTGGAGATACACGGTCCGGCCCTAGGCGAACCGCGGGCCTCACTCGTCTCTGTCAGTCCCGGATGGGCCTCAGTGGCGGAAACGGCCGCTGCCCTCGATCGTCAATATGATATCTATGTGCGCTCAGGGGGGCTCTGCGCCCCGAAGGCTCACGAGTTGATCGGCACGGAGAGAGCGGGCGTCCTCCGGTTGAGCCCGGGCCACTTTTCTACGGACGAACAGATAGACGAGGTTGTCGCCGCCCTCCGTGAACTCGAACGACAAGCCTGACGGTCGGCCGCGGTCGGCATTCAGGGGCGGGGCGGCGATATGGTATTATTGCTTGGTAAGCGTTTTGGAGGTAGGCAGTGGAACGAAGGTTCTCATTACAGGATTTTGGTATTGGCATTCTCACGGGATTGGCAATTGGAGCGGTTGCCGGCATTTTGCTGGCGCCTGAGTCGGGCGAGTCGACCAGAGAGAGACTGGCTTCCAGCGCCGAAGGCTTGCGAATGTCGGCCCAGGATCTCATCGACAACGCCCGCGACAGTCTTGACTTGGCCGTTGGCAAGATGGACGGTGTCTTCGGCTCGCACGAGAAGCAAGTGCGCAAACGGCTCGGGGCACTCAAAGAAGAACTAGAGAAGTATAACCTGAGCGGTGGTTGAGCCCTCAAGGGAAGACGGGTCGCGAATGAAACCGAAAGTGGCCGTTCTCATGGGCGGGTCTTCAGTCGAGCGAGAGATATCCCTGGTCACAGGAGAGAAGATAAGTGATGCGCTTGTCTCTCGTGGTTACGAGGTCGCCAGGATAGACCTGGATGAGGACATTGTCGATAAGCTGAAGGCAAGCCAGGCCGACCTGGTCTTTATCGCTCTTCACGGCTCTCCGGGTGAGGACGGGACGATTCAAGGCTTTCTTGAGATAATCGGGTTGCCTTATGTCGGCTCCGGTGTTTTGGCTAGTGCCGTGGGCATCGACAAGATCCGCTCGAAAATGCTTTTTAGCGCTCTTGGTATCCCCGCTCCATTTCATCTGCCCGTCAGTTCACGGGAACTGGGCGAAGAACGGACGGAACAGCTCATACAGCGACTCGTGGGGGCTATTGGCCTGCCCATGGTCATCAAGCCGGCCAGGACCGGATCGGCCATCGGGGTCCGGATCGTCCGGGAGAAGGCGGATATCGAGTCGGCCATCCGCGAAGCCGTCCTCTTCGGAGAGGCCATTGCCGAAGAATTCATCGAGGGCGTCGAGATAACGACCGGCGTGCTCGGGACGGAACAGCCGCGGGCTCTGCCGGCCATCGAGATCGTTTCGGCCGGAGAGTTCTACGATTTTGAGGCAAAGTACACGCCGGGCAAGAGCGAGCACGTTATCCCCCCGCAAGTTCCTCCGGAGGCGATCAAGAAGGCCGAAGCTTTCGCGATAGCGGCCCATGTAGGCTTGGGGTGTTCTTGCTTTTCGAGAGTGGACTTCATCGTCGATCGAGAAGACGATCTTCCCTATATTTTAGAGATTAACACTATTCCCGGGATGACGCCGACAAGTCTCTTTCCGGAGGCGGCCAAGGCTGCGGGGATAGACTTTGAGGATCTGGTGGAATCTTTGGTGAAGCTGGCGCTGGCGGAATCAGTCTGACGAACGAGGCTGGACCGCTACTCTTTGACCGGCGATGCTGTCCCTCGCTGTCGGAAGAACTCTACGACTCCCGGCAGAACCGAGATGGCGATGATCGCCAAGATGACGACCTCGAAATTGTTTTTTACGAACGGGAGGTTGCCGAAAAAGAAGCCGCCGAAAATAAAGATGGCAATCCAGGCAACACCCCCGATCACGTTGAAGCCCAGGAAGCGTGAGTAGGTCATACTGCCGATGCCGGCCACAAATGGGGCGAAGGTCCTAACAATCGGCATGAATCGGGCCAGGATGACCGTCTTGCCGCCGTGTTTTTCATAGAATGCATGGGTCCGGTCCAAGTGCTCCTTTTTGAGGAAACGGATCCTTTTTTGCTCAAAGATGCGTGGCCCGACGTAGTTCCCTATCTGGTAGTTGACGGTATCGCCTAAGATGGCCGCGATGGTCAGCAATACGAACAAGAGTCCGACCTCTAAGGAGCCCTGAGCCGCGAAGGCGCCGGCCGCGAAGAGCAGGGAGTCGCCGGGAAGGAACGGCGTAACGACCAAGCCGGTCTCCAAAAAGATAATGAGAAACAAGATGAGATACGTCCAGGCGCCGTAATCTCGGATAATCTCGTTTAAATACTCATCCAGGTGCAAAAAGAGATCGACTATTTCCATCAACGGGCTTGTTCCTCCTCTGGGCGCGCCCGGATCATGGACTTGGGGCGCGCACCAGATTATACACGTAGGAACTCATGAACGAATACATCTTCTCCATCGCAGTTGACCCGACTTCTCGGCCGGGTTTTTACGAGCGCCGGAGACATTTAGAATGACCTGCCTCGTCGCTTGACGAGCTTCTCGATTTCGACGGCGATAAAGACGATCGTCGAAAGAGCGAAGACAGCGGCCAACTCGGTCGCTGACAATGCCTCCGTGTGGAAGAGTTTTTGGAGAGCTGGTATGTAAATGATGGCGAGCTGTAACCCAAGAGTCAGCAGGATGGAGCCGAGGAGGAATCGATTAGTGAAAAGGCCCTGGGTAAAGAGCGAGTCGGTCTCCGAGCGGACGGCCAGCGCGTGACCCATCTGCGACAAAGCTAGGATGGTAAAGACCACGGTTTGCCAAGCGCCGCCGCGCTCGAGCCACCAGGCTTGAGAAAAGAGCGAGACCGCCGCCATTAATATTCCGACCCAGATAAGGTGTTGCCAAAGGCCGCGGGAGAAGATGCTTTCGCGCGGATCGCGCGGATCCCGGTCCATCAGCTGGGACTCCGGACCCTCAGTCGCCAGGGCCAAGCCCGGCAGGCCGTCTGTGACCAGATTTATCCACAGGATATGGATAGGCAGCAAGGGAATCGGCAGGCCAACGAAGGGTGCGAGGAATATGACGAGGATCTCGGCGGAATTGGAGGTCAAAGTGTACTTGATGAAACGCCGGATATTGTCATAAATACGCCGGCCGCCGGCGACGGCCCGCACGATCGTGGCGAAGTTGTCATCGAGCAAGACGAGGTCAGAGGCCTCTTTGGCAACGTCAGATCCGGTCACGCCCATGGCCACCCCGATATTGGCCGACTTGAGAGCGGGCGCGTCGTTGACGCCGTCACCCGTCATGGCCACTAACTCGCCGTTAGCTTGCAGGGCTTTCACGATCTTAATCTTGTGCTCAGGGGCGACCCGGGCGTAGACGCGCGTCTCCCGGACGAGCTGCCGCAGAGCGTCGTCGTCGAGCCGCTCGAGTTCGATGCCGGTTACGACCGGGCACCCGTCTTCGGCGATCCCCAGGTCCTGTGCGATACGCCGGGCGGTGGAGGGGTGGTCGCCGGTTATCATTACCGGGGTGATGCCGGCGTGCTTACTCAGTTCGACTGCTCCGACCACTTCAGTGCGCGGCGGGTCCATCAATCCGACCAGGCCTATCAGGATGAGTTCGTTCTCCACGGCCGCCTCGTCGAGCTCAGGCTCTTCGCGCCAAAACCGGCAGGTCAAGGCCAGCACGCGTAAACCGTCGGCAGCCATCTTCTCGACGGTCGCTTCTATTTCCAGTCGTTTGGCCTCTGGTAGTTCAATCGCTTCCGCCCCTGTCCATAGTGCCGTTGTCCTGGCAAACAGGACATCAAAAGCACCCTTGGTGAAGCTGATAAAATCGCTTGCCAACGGGTGATCTCGATCGAGGACGTCAGTTGGCAAACGATGGACCGTCGTCATTCGTTTTCTTTTTGAATCGAAGGAGATCTCCGCTACTCGGGCCCAGGGTTCTTCCGGCCCCGCTCGATGTCCGAGTAGTGCCAGGGCGATCTCGGTCGGATCGCCGACTGCCTCGGGGGTCCCAGTAGTCACGGTTTCCACGGATGCGTTGGTCGATGAGCGTAGGCCGGCCCAAAGGAGCCGGAATTCCGGATCGACCGGATCGACCGGCCCATCGCTTCCCCTGAGCGTGACCCCGGAGCCGGAGCGCTCGACATCGAGGAGGCGCCCTCCGGCGTAGATTTCAGTGGCTGTCATTTCATTCTTAGTCAGCGTGCCCGTCTTATCGGAGCAAATAAAAGTCACCGAGCCCAGGGTCTCCACGGCCGGCAGCCGGCGAATCAAAGCTTCGCTCCTCGCTAGCTGCTGCGCTCCGAGCGCCAAAGAGACTGTCACGACGGCCGGTAGTGCCTCGGGGATGGCGGCTACAGCCAAGCTGATGGCCGTCAGCAACATGAGCGAGGGATCTTCGCCCCTGATGACTCCGGCCAAGAAGACGATAGCGCTGATGGCCAGGACGACCAGAGCCAAAGTCCGGCCGAACCGGGCCAGCCTTTTCTGTAGCGGGGTCCGCGATTCCCCGGTCTCGACGAGTTTGGCGATCTGTCCGAGCTGACTGTCCGGTCCCGTGCCGACGACGACGCCCCTGGCGTGTCCGCCGGTAACGATGGTCCCGGAATAGGCTAGATTGACACGGTCGCCGAGGGCCAGTTCTTTATCGACCAGGGCAGCTGGCGCCTTTTCCGACGGCAGGGACTCGCCTGTCAGAGCCGATTCGTCGACCATGAGATTGGTGGTCTCGAGAAGGCGTAGATCGGCGGGGACGACCGCTCCGGTCTCGATTTCGACAAGATCGCCCGGGACAAGTCCGGCCGCGTCTATCACGCTCAACGCACCGTCTCGCGAGACAGCCGCCCGGGGCGCCGACATCCCGCGTAGGGCCTCCATCGCTTTTTCAGAGCGATGTTCTTGGACGAACCCGATGATGGCATTTAGAGCGACGATGACCACGATTACCAGCGTGTCCTTGATGTCTCCAATGAAGCCGGAGATGACTGCGGCGGCCAACAGGACGCCGATCATGAAGTCTCTGAATTGGTCGATGAAGATGGCAATGGGATTCTTGACGGTGGACTCGTCGAGAGAGTTCGGACCAACGGATTCGAGTCGTGCCGCCGCTTCGATTTCGGACAGGCCGGCGGACGTCGTTTCCAGTTCGGCCAAAGCCGACTTCTCATCGAATGTATGCCAGGGTATCGAGAGCTGCTTTTGCGTTGGTCCGCCTCCGGGAATAATAGCGATGTATGCCTGATGAAGTTTTTATCACCGACTCTTGCCATCGCTCAAACAAAGAGTTTAAGATAGAGGTAAGAGGGATGGCAACCGCTCCCAGGCTCACTTGCTGGAAGGCGGAAACAGAGGCGGCCGCTGGCGTACCCAAAGCTACTTCTTGACTGCGGTCCGGCTGTCCTTGTCCAGGTTCAGGTCACAGGCGAAGAATTTCTGTTGCCTGTAAGGTTTCAAGGAGGTTAACCAACGAGATGGTCCAAGAGAAGCTAACACTCAGTGTTATCAAGGCTGATGTCGGAGGGTTTGTCGGGCATTCCGACGTCCATCCGGAGCTACTGGCGAAGGCCGAGGAGGAGCTGGCGAAAGCCAAGTCGAACGGCCTGATCATCGATTTCTGCCGGTCGAAAGTGGGAGACGACATTGCGTTGATAATGACGCACCGTAAGGGCACCGATAGTGAGGAGATCCACCAGTTTGCCTGGGAGACTTTTGAGAAAGCTACGGAAGTCGCCAAGAAACTGAAACAGTATGGCGCCGGTCAAGACCTTCTCTCCGACGGTTTCTCCGGGAACATCAAGGGGATGGGCCCCGGTGTCGCCGAGATGAGTTTTATCGAGCGGCCCAGCGAACCCGTCCTGATATTTCTGGCCGATAAGACCGAGCCGGGTGCGTGGAACTATCCTATGTATAAAATATTCTGCGATCCCTTCAATACCATTGGGCTAGTGATCGATCCGAAGATGAGCATGGGCTTCAAGCTCCGGGTAGACGACCTGATCGAGAACAAGAAGGTCATTTTTTCTTGTCCCGAGGAAATCTACGACATGCTAGTTTTTATCGGGGCGCCCTCGCGTTTCGTCGTTAACGAAGTATTTACAAAGGAAACGGGCGAAGTGGCCGCCGTCTCCTCGACCCAGAAACTCAGTCTGATCGCCGGGCGTTATGTCGGCAAGGATGATCCGGTGCTGATAGTTCGTTGCCAAAGTGGTCTGCCGGCCGTCGGCGAGGTCCTCGAGCCCTTCTCCATGCCGCATATTGTCGCTGGATGGATGCGTGGCTCCAGTCACGGCCCGCTGATGCCGGTGAGCACCAAGCAGGACACACCGGCCCGCTTTGATGGACCGCCGCGAGCCGTGAGTCTTGGTTTTCAAATCGCCGATGGTCATCTAGTGGGGCCGCGTGACATGTTCGACGACCCGAGCTTCGATAACGCCCGCCGACAAGCGCTGGATATGGCTGACTATATGAGACGCCACGGTCCTTTCGAGCCAGCCAGGCTGCCGCTTGATGAGATGGAATATACGACAATGCCTCAGGTTATAGAGCGGTTGAAAGATCGCTTCGAGCCTGCCGACTGAGTCAGGGCCGGGTGCCGGACCTGTTTTCGCCCGGCTAAGGGAGGCGAGCTTGCGAAAGAAAGTTCGTGAAGACGCTTTGAGAGCGGTAGTGGCTGCGGTATCGGGGACGCTTGTCTTCGAGATGCTCTACTTCGGGTTTTTTGCTGATTGGCTTGGACAGTACTGGTTTTTCCGATTTCAGCTCCCCGTGATTATTCCTTTGCTCGGCGTCATCTCGATCATCGGCGTCAATTTCTATGAGTATCACGGCTTCGGGCCCCAGGACGGCATTATCCGGCATGGCGCCAACAAGCCTTATGTGGCCCTCACCTTTGATGACGGCCCGAATCCCGAGTTCACTTCGCGCATTCTCGATATTCTGGCCGAAAAGAACGTCCGAGCCACCTTTTTCATGGTCGGACGGCATGTGTTGAAGTACCCGCTGATTGCCAGGAAGGTCGTGGCCGAGGGCCACGAGGTTGGGAACCACACGTTTTCGCATCGCGATCTGATGACCGCTTCGCGAAAGACTTTGCTAAAAGAAGTCTATGACGCGGACGATGCCCTCGTCAGTACACTGGGGATTAGAACCCGCCTCTTTCGCCCGCCGCGAGGGATGATATCGGCTGCGGGCCGCCAGGTCTTGGCCGAGAACGGCTTTACAATAGCGCTGTGGACGGTGAGCGCCCAAGATTGGCGGCGGGATGTGCCCAAGGTGATGGTGCGGCGAATCATCCGGCATGCGCGCCCCGGGGGGATAATCCTCTTCCACGATAGCGGGGCTCTGCTTAGAAGCGAGGGGGGCTCTCGAGCATCAACGGTCGGGGCCTTGCCGCTGGTTATCGATGAGCTACGTTCGCGCGGATACGAGTTCGTCGGTCTTTCTCAACTCGTTGCCGACATCGAGGAGGCCGGCGAGCAATCTTTGGTGGAAGCGCCGGCGCGGGACGGGGCGGGCCAGGAAGCCTAATTGAAGATAGTCGCCGCCCCCGATAAATTTAAGGGTTCGTTGACGGCGCCGGAAGTGGCGACCGCCATCGAAGCCGGTATTAGGCGGATATATCGTGATGCGGAAGTCGATCTTGTACCCATGGCCGATGGAGGCGAAGGGACTGTCGGCACCCTTATTTCAGCGATGGAGGGGTCCGCACATTTTAAGGTCGTTACCGGTCCTTTAGGAAAACCGGTCGAAGCCGCTTGGGGTTTGATCGAAGATCAGGACGCCGGGCGCACCGCTGTCATTGAGATGTCCGCTGCTTCTGGGCTGAACTTGGTGGCTGGGGTCAATGACGCGTCGGCGACGACAACTTACGGCACGGGCGAACTCATCAAGACCGCCCTCGATCTTGGATGCCGCCGAATAATCCTCGGTATAGGGGGCAGCGCGACTACCGATGGGGGGTCCGGTGCCGCCGAGGCTCTGGGCGTGCGGTTCTTCGATTCTCGGGGAAGGCGGCTCGGGCGGGGCGGTGGAGCTCTTGGCGATCTGGCCCGCATCGACACCTCCGAGCTTGATCGACGCCTGGAGGGGACAGAAGTCAGAGTCGCCTGCGATGTTGATAATCCTTTATACGGGACGCATGGGGCAGCCCACGTCTACGGTCCGCAAAAAGGGGCCACGGCCACGGAGATAGCCCGGCTAGATGAAGGGCTTCGCCGCCTCGCCGCCGCCATCAAGAGCGATCTCGGTTTGGATGTTTCGGAAACGCCTGGTTCGGGCGCCGCCGGCGGTCTGGGAGCCGGCTTGATGGCTTTTACCGGTGCCGAGCTTGCGCCGGGAGTCGAACTTATCAGTGAGGCCGTCGGCCTACGTGACAGAATGGCCGGTGCGGTTCTAGTTATTACCGGCGAAGGCCAGATAGACGGGCAGACGAAGCGGGGCAAGGTTCCCGCCGGCGTCGCGCGCTTGGCAAATGAACTAGGGGTGCCGACGGTGGCTATTGCCGGGACCATAGGCCCTGGAGCTGAGGAGGTCTATGCGTCCGGGCTGGCGGCCATCGAGCCTATCTGTACTCGCCCCATGACGTTCAGGGAAGCGACGGAGCAGGCCGCGACGCTTGTCGAGCGCGCCGCCGAGCGGCTGTTGCGCATAATGCGGGCCGGCCGGCTACTCGGCCAAGAGTAGCGAGACCGCTTCGGCCCAGCCGACCCCCATCGAGCCGGTGGTCGTGTAGACATTGCTGTGATTCTCTAGAGCGCGAGCCAGGGCCGGATCAGTGGAGATATTGTTTCTGACCAGAAAGAAGCTGTCTACCACCTCGGCCATCTCAAGGTCTGCGAGCGAGTCGCCGAAAGCGACGGTCTCTTCAGGAGACAGTCCGCGGTGTTTTTGGTCGGCGCGGATGGCCGAGGCCTTGCCCGCTTTCGTCGGGAGCAAATGGTAGGCGTGGGTCTCGGGTAGCGGCGCTAGAGTATCGGACGACCGGCAGTGCCCGTTGTCGACTAGGCGTAGGCCGGAAAACCCGCCTTGGGCCAACAGTTCGTTGGCCTCCTCTACATTGATAAACCCCCGAAAGAGGTGAGTGCATTTCTGCCGCTCCGACCAGGGCGTATGGTACTCGAGACGACCGTCAAAGGAATCAAGCAAGAAGGCTGGGGCCCCCGAGTCGTCGACCGCCTGATGGAGGTTCTTGCCCTTGGGGACCGGAAAATCATGGTTGGCGAAGACTTCCCGGCCCTGTTCATAATAGATGAGACAGCCGAGCTCGGCGATGTAGCTTCGCAGTCCGGTCAACCGGGCTAACTCATGAAGCTGGGCGTTGTTCCGGCCCGAAACTGGAGTGACTTCAATTCCGGCACGCATTAAAGCCACCAGGGCCCGCGCCGGCTCCAAAGTATACTGACGGTCCGGTCCCAGGAAGAGCGAGGCGTCCGGACCCAGCAACGTGTTGTCGAGGTCCGTGTAGACGACCTTGAGGCCGCGGCCGAGCTGTTGTAGCTGCGGCCTATATTCATCAACATGCTTCATCGGCGCTCCCAATTCTTAACGAAAACCGCAGTTAAGCGGCGAGACTACGATTGACCAAAGACGGTCGGCCAAGTAGTATATTTGAGCATTATTCAGGATAGACTAAAGGAATTCAAATGAACGTTACCGGCCGAGTGCTCCGCGAAGACGCGATCGAACAAATCGAAAAGATTGGCCAAGCCGACATTATTGTCGGAGTGCCAAGCTATCAGAATGCCGGGACGATCGGACACGTGATCGAGACCGCCAGCGCCGGATTGATGCGCTACTTTCCGAACCTCAGGGCGGTTATCGTTAACTCTGATGGCAGTCCCGACACTGAGACCCGGGCGGCCGCCGCCGCCGCACCGATCGATCCGAATATATATAGGGTCGTCACTGAATACCAAGGTTTGCCCGGCAAAGGCAGTGCTTTTCATACGATCTTTCGCATAGCCGACCATCTGGGCGCTCACACGGTCATTGTGCTCGATTCCGATCTGCGAAGCATTACTCCTGAGTGGATCAAGCTCTTGGGGGAGCCTATCCATAAGTATAGCTACGGGTTTGTGGCCCCTCTTTATTCCCGACATAAGTTCGATGGCACTATTACAAACACCATCGCCTATCCGCTAATGTGCGCTTTATATGGTCGCAGCATAAGACAGCCGATAGGCGGGGAATTCGGTCTCAGCGGTGGGCTGGCGAAGATCCTCTCTCACCAAGATATCTGGCAGAGCGATGTGGCTCGATTCGGGATCGATATCTGGTTGACGACGACCGCCGTTTGCGAGGGATTCAGTGTTTGCCAGGCCGATATGGGGGTCAAGCTTCATGACGGAAAAGACCCCGGTGCCGATCTGGGTCCGATGTTCAAACAGGTAGTCGGGACGATCTTCGAATTGATGCGCAAATATCGGGTCAAATGGCAGTTTGTCGATGCCTGCCGGATGGCCGAGCGCGTCGGCAAACATCCGCCAGGGACACCCGAGCTCGTTGATGTCGACCATGTCCGCCTCTTCGGTCGCTTCAAAGAGGTCTTCGGCAAATATGAATCTTTTTACCCCGAGATCATGGGAGCCGATAGTCTGCCGGAGCTAAAGCGCTTGGCTGTTGAGATGGACAGCGAGACGCTCCTCGTCCCCGATCGCTTCTGGGCTCGGGCAGTCTACGACCACGCTGTCGCCTATGGACGTGCGGATGACAGCAAGCGTGATGATATTCTCGGATCATTAATGGCTCTGTATCTCGGCAGGACCGTGGCTTTCGTTAGACAAGCCCAAGATCTGTCCGATCTGGAAGTCGAAGAACTCATCTTAGACGGCGCGGAGGCCTTTGCTGCCGAGAAGCCGTATCTGGTCAAGCGGTGGGCCTCCAAGACAGGGGCACTGACCTCTTGAATCGCTCGGTCGACTTTTCGGGAGTCCCCGATTTTTGTTAGAATGAGAACTCCTTACACACATGGTTTTTAGGATCTCAGGGCGGCCATGAAACTTCCAAAGCTCCGCATAGGATTACGCGCCAAGACATTCTTCGGTCTTATCATCCCGGCAATTATTCTCTTCGTCTCTCTGAATTTCGTCACGGAAAGCTACCTGACTGAGAAAATACGGGAGAATTACGTTGAAAATGTTAGTCTGGCCATAGAGTCGACCAAAGGCATGCTGGCGCACCACACACCGGCAGAAGTGCTGGACGATCCAAATCTGTTACTAGCTCCACTGGCCGAAGCCAACCCGATTGTCAGCAAAGTGACAATTCTACGGGTCGCCGGAGACGGCAATCTGGCGATATTGGCTGTCCGCGGCTCGGACGGGTATGTTGCGATCGCTCCCTGGCAGAAGCGAGCTCACAATCTGGAGGAGCGGATCGTCGTCGAGGAAGGCGACCATCTGAAGATAGCTATTCCGGTCACGTTCGAGAGCGGAACGCCGGGCGTACTAGCTGTCTCGGTCAATCTCTCCAGCCGCAACGAGCTGATAATTACTCTTCGTAACCGCTCTTTTTGGGTTGTCGGCCTGGGGGCTGGCGCTGCTCTCCGCTATTATGTTCTCCGGCCTGGAGAACAGCTTCCTCCGGCCGATTCACCGGCTGCGGCAGGCGACGGTAGCGGTGAAGAAGGGTGGCTTCCAAGCTCCGGCTACCATCACTCACCGCGATGAACTGGGGGATCTGACTCGATCGATCGACGGGATGACCAAGCGCCTAGATCGTCATGCTCAAGCATTGGAGCAACGATTGAGCGAGTTGACGGTCCTCTACAACATCAGCAAGGTCGCTAGCTCATCGCTTGATCTCGACAAGACTTTGGGGATCATCCTGGAAAGCGCCGTCAAAGTGACTGATGCGACGAGCGGCTTCATCATGCTCGATAACCAGGAAGCGGAGGGGCATGTAAATCTCGAACTCAAGGCTTCGCTAGGCATTCCCTCCGGGGCTAAGGGCGAGGGCATTATCAGCAAAGAGATCGCCGACTCTGTTGCCGAGAACGGCGGCCCGCTCCTATTGATCGGCGATATCGCGCGTTTGGGCTTCATCCAGAGGCAAGGATTCAAGGACGCGATCTACGCGCCGATCAGCCTCGCCGAGAAGACTATCGGGATCATCGGGCTGATTGATAAGCAGGTCGGCACCTTCGCCAAGAAGGACCTACAGCTCGTTTTAACTCTTGCCAATCAAGCGTCAGGCGTGATCAACACGGCCCGTCTCTTTGCCGATCTGCAGGAGTCTTACTTCAGCACCATCAAGGCGTTAGCGGCGGCGATCGACGCCAAAGACCCCTATACTCGGGGCCATTCCAGCCGTGTCGCCGGCTACTCAGAGCTGATAGCGACCCATCTCGACTGTTCATCTGATGAGAGGCGGGCAATCAAGATAGCGGCGTATCTTCACGATATCGGCAAGATCGGTATCGAGGAGCAAATCTTGGTCAAGCCGGGGGACCTGACCCAGAAAGAGCGCGAGATCGTTCGCGACCACCCCAACATCAGTGCCCGCATCCTGGCCAGTGTGGCATTTCTCAAGGAAACGGTGCCTATGGTCAGCGGCCATCATGAGTGGTTCGATGGCCGCGGCTACCCGCGCGGGTTGGTCGGAGCAGAAATACCTCTGGGCGCCAGGGTCATTGCGGTTGCCGATTCATTTGACGCCATGACGTCGGACCGGCCTTACCGTAAGGCTCTTCGTCACGAAGAGGCCCTCGAAGAACTGCTGGCGATGGCCGGAACGCAGTTCGATGCCGGGATCGTCAAAGTCTTCGTCGGCAATCTCGATCAGGCCCCTGCCTTCATCGATGAACTCGTTGCTTCGAGCAAGGAGCCTGTCTGAGCAGCCCCATCCTTGTCTGCCTGATACGACTGGTTGTTATAGAGCAGCCATTTGGGCATTGCATGAGCCCCTATAGGGACCCCCCGAAATTGTGTTTCTGCCAGCACCTTTGTATAATAACAGGTTCGAGTACGAACTAAATAAATCACCATGAGAGGTGTCCGGATTGAGTCGTAGACGCATCCAGCGAGTGAAGTCGCGGAACTTGGTTTTCACCATCGCGACCGTCGCAATCATAGCCGCGGCTGTCGTGCTGACAATAACGATATTCTTATGGCCGAATGGAGAACCTGAGCAGGCCACTGTCTCTGAGCCATCGGCGATATCCAAGTCCCAAGCAACATCTCTCTACGAACAGGGCGAGTTCGAGAAAGTGCTGCCCGACCTAGAAAGGCTGGTCGAGGAAGACCCCGCTGATGTCGAGGCAAGGTCGATGTTGGCCTCCGCTTACATGCTTAAGGGTGATGCCCGGAAGGCTCAAGCGCAGTATTCGAAGATTCTCGAGATCGATCCGAATCATGCTGACTCAAGATATCGGCTGGGGATTCTTTTCCGCCAACAAGATCGGTTCGATGAAGCGGTGAGAGAGCTTGAAAGAGCAGTCGAGATCAGGCCTGAATCCCCCTTGTTCTTGTCCGAACTGGCCAAAACATATGTAAAGGGAGGGCGAGTTAACGACGCGATTGCAAGCTGGCAGACGGCCCTAGCTTTTTCCCCGGCGGCGAGTTCGGCCAGGGTCGGCCTGTATATCGAGATTGGCGATGCGTATCTGTTGCTAGACAAACCCGAGCGGGCGCGGGCCGCCTACGAGTCAGGACTTGAGATCGATGGGGGCAATGAGCACCTGAAGTCGCGGCTGACCGAGTTATAGAAAGGTATCCTTGTCGGAAACAGGCGTCAATAAGCGTCAGCGGCCCGGAAAAATCGTGGCTCGCGTGATCATTATACTAGCGGTGATTCTCTTCCTAGCCGTCCTAGCCGCTCTGGCCATCATGCGACCGGGCGCCGATTTTCAGCCCGTCGTCATGCGGGTCGATTTTGAAAGGGAAGCCGCCGCCGGACTATCCGCTTTTCAAGCGGGCGATTTCCCTAAAGCCATCGCCATTCTCGAGAAGGTTACCGAGGCCGATCCAGATAACGCCGAGGCCCTGATGCTGCTGGGGCAGAGTTACGAAGCTACCGGAGAATTGGACAGGGCTGTTGCCGACTACGAAGCATCGCTAGAATCCGACCCCAATCAGCCTGGGGCTCTCTACAATCTAGGCATGATCTATAGGCTTCAGGGTCAGTACGGAGCGGCGCAGGAAAGACTGGAGTCGGCGATATCTTTCAATCGAGGGTTTGCCGCCCCTCGCATTGCTCTAGGTGACCTGTTTGCAGAAAGCGGCCAAAAAGAAAAGGCCAGGCAAATGTATCAGGAAGTCATTGATGCGGCGCCTTCCGGAATCGATCTAGACCGGGTGCGAACCAAGCTTAGGGCGGTCCAGTAGTGGCCCCGTGGATCAAGAAGAAAACGGGCCACCGGTTTTTCTTTATTTTTGCTGCAATTCTCGGCCTTATCTTCAGCGTTCCACTGATGTCTTTTGCCGCTTCGGGCTGGTTGTTTATCGGTCCAACCGGAGCAGGCTCCGTGCAGGTTTCCCGGAATTATTCCAATGATAATACACTCTGGGCCGGATCAACGGCAGGAATTATCTACAAAACAGTCGATCCGGTACCGACAAGTTGGACGCTGATGCACGATACAGGCAACGCGACTAAGATCAACATGATTGCCTCTTCTCCAAATTACGATGTGGATCCGGCAGCTTATTTCGCCCAAGAAGGCAATGGCGTCAGCTGGACGCAAGATGATGGCGCGACTTGGGACAGCACAATGAGTGCTGGTACACCAAACGAGCAAGACGGGGCCGCCATAGTCCTGACGAATGATTATGAGACCGGCATTTCCGGCAGCATTATTGTCGGAGTGAAACCCGGTGTTTACGTTTCCGATGATTTTGGCGCCACGTGGGTTGTAAAATGGACGGATCCGCTTCCTACCAACCACGTACGATCGATTGCCGTGTCACCTGATTATACGTCAGACGGTATTATTCTTGTCGGCTATCATGCTGGTGACGCGGTCTGGAAGAGCGATGATTTTGGCAATAGTTGGGTTCAAAAAATTAATGGTTTGCCAAGTGGGAATTCGCGCAAGTCATACGCGCTGGCTGCATCAAGCGATTGGAGTACTACCCAGACTGTTTTCTCTGGTACGTGGAATGGTGTTTTTCGTTCCGAGGATGCTGGAGAAAATTGGGTGCAAGTGGGACTCGATAAGGTCAACATATACAGCCTATCGGTATCCAGCAATTATGCGACCGATCAGACCATGGTGGCTGGCACCAAGAATGGTGTTTTCAAGTCCACGAATGCCGGGGCCCCCATCGCGGGTGACGTAGTTTTCACGGAAGTCGGTTCTCTCGGGTTGCAGGCCGATTCGGTAGTGATCGATCCTGATTTTGGTCAAAGCGCAAGTTCCAGCGGGACTATTTTCGCCGGCACCGCCAGCGGCGCCTATAAGTTTTGGACAACTGATTTAGTCGCCCCGGTAACGATCCTAACGACTGTCCCAATCGCTCCCGACGGTGACAACAACTGGTTTATCAGCGATACGTCGCTAACCTTGACCCGCAACGAACCCGGATCGACATACTATCGCTGGAACGACGATGCTACGGTGACATATAGCGGCCAGTTCGGTGCTCAGGCGGGTGATAATAGCTTCTGGTACTGGTCGGCTGACGCGACCGGGAACACCGAGCCGGCCAATCTGGCGAACATCAAAGTAGATACGGGCGCCCCAATAAACCCCAATCTGAGCAGCTCCAGCCACACGACGGGCACTCCTTCCGGTGACAATACAGTTGCTATCGATATTTCCGGGGCCACGGATACGATTTCCGGTATCGAGGGTTTTTCCAGTTTGTGGAGCGAATCATCGGTAACTGTGCCAAACCTGACCCTCGACACTAGCGCCAGCGTGTCCAGCACCACCAGTCCACCGCTGGCCAACGGCAACAATTGGTGGGTTCACTTTAGGACCAAGGACAATGCCGGCAACTGGACCAGCACCACTCATCTTGGTCCATTTATGATCGCGGCCGATATCACTCCACCGGTAACGACACTCGAGACCACCGCGAGTCTCGATCCCGTGGCCGGCTGGTATCCGGCGGATACGACCGTCACCTTAAACCGGGACGAACCCGGCTCTACCTACTATCGCTGGAACGCCGATGCTACTCAAACCTATTCAGCTCCTTTTGTCGCTCTTGAAGGCCAAAACAACCTTTACTACTGGTCGGCCGATATTGCTGACAACACGGAGACGCCGCCGAACTCTGCGGTGATCAAGGTGGATACGACGGAGCCGAGCGATCCGAGCTTGTCGAGTCCGAATACGACCGTTACCCCGACGAACGACAACACTATCGAAGTGAATATTTCCGGCGCGACTGATACGGCGTCCGGCGTTGACGGCTTCTCGATCACTTGGAGCGCGAATACCACTGAGACGCCGCAGGCGCTCAATACGTCCGCGAGCGTCTCCACGACGACCAGCGCACCGCTGGTGGATGGTGTCTGGTGGTTCAATCTAAGTACCGCGGATGTGGTCGGTAATTGGACATCCACCGCCCATATCGGCCCCTTCAGTATCGATACGACCGCCCCGGACGTCTCAGGTCCAAGCGCTTTTGAGATCGATTCAGGCGCCACCTATTCGACCGATTTAGATCTCGCTTTGGATTCATCCGTTACGGGCGCCACACAGATGCGCTTTGCCGAGACGACGGCCGCTCTAAGCGCGGCAACGTATCAGCCCTACGCCAGTTCCGATACGACCACGGTGCCCGCAGGCGAGGGAACACGCACCATCTACGCTCAATACAAGGACGCGGCCGGCAACGAGACGACCGTCATCTTTGACTCCATCATCATCGATACAATTGCCCCGGCGGTTGGCTCGACCAATCCCGGCAGCGACCAACAAAATGTCTCGGTAGATACCACCATCGCCGTCAACTTCACCGAGGCTATCGGGATGGACCCA
>SDBV01004650.1_pt1 | contig 19630 bp, 13 predicted proteins | sample 2277081 | NCBI WGS metagenome assembly SDBV01 (sample SAMN10402039, study PRJNA504765) | marine sediment metagenome | isolation source: marine sediment core GS10_PC15, 223 cmbsf | place: Arctic Ocean: Southern Knipovich Ridge | collected 2010
TGAAAAATGGCAGCAGACAACTGATCCTTAATAAGGGTTCAGAAAAGTATATCTTTCGATACGAAGACGGCTGTGAAGGTGAGCTTCTTGATGCGATAGTTGATAACGCCAGCGATCGGGGAACTGATTTCGACTGGTTTGACGCGGCGGTTTTGAGTTTTAAGCTGACTCAATCGCTGATCGGTGAAGCCGACGAACTTCTCCATAAGGATATGCCGGACGCTATGCAGTCCTTCAGGACGGAGTTCGATTGATAGTGGGCTAAAAGGATTTATGCTCATATAGGATAATAGTTTTAAAGGTAGGTACATTATGAATGATTGCGCAATTACTCAAGAATTTCTGAGTTACCTAAAGTATGAAAAGCATTTCTCGGAACATACCGCCAAATGCTATGGAGCCGACCTGCAACAGTTCGCAGCATTTCTGACAGGAGACAGTAATGACGCGGGCAACGAAGGAAGCAGCAACTGGCCCGGCGATCCCGGAGGAACGGCAACAGCGGTGCAGACAGAGGCGGCTACGAAGCTGGAGGAAAAGATACTGTCTGCGGATGCGAATGTGTTGCGGGGATATCTTGCAAGTCTTGCTGAAAAGCAGTATTCCAAGTCAACAACGGCTCGGAAGGTTGCAACGCTTCGTAGTTTCTACAAGTTCTTAGTGAAACGTAACTATGTAGAGAACAACCCGGTAACTTCTATCAAGTCGCCGAAGCAGGAGAAGAAGCTGCCGAAGTTTCTTGAATACGAAGAGGTTCAGCGTTTGTTGAGCACTCCTCCGGTGAATACCTGGCTTGGCGCCAGGGACAGGGCGATCCTGGAGGTTCTTTACGGTACGGGAATGCGGGTGAGCGAGATCGTGGCGTTGAATATGGATGATGTTGACTTCTTAGGCGAGGTAATCCATGTCCGCGGTAAGGGTAAGAAGGAGCGGATATCGCCGATAGGGTCGAGTGCCCTTCAGGCGATCCAGAATTATATAGAGTATCGAAATAAGCGTATGCAGCACAGCAGCAACTTTGACGGTAAGGTTCTGTTTGCCAATAAGCACGGTCAGAGGCTTAGCACGAGGAGCGTCCGACGAAAGATGGATAAGTATCTGCGTATAGCGGGCTTGGATCCTTCTATCAGTCCTCATACGCTAAGGCACAGCTTTGCGACGCATATGCTTAATAACGGTGCCGATCTGAGAAGCGTACAGGAGCTTTTGGGGCATCAGTCGCTTTCGACGACACAAATCTATACACATGTTACTACAAGCCAGATCAAGGAGATATATGAGAGCGCCCATCCGCGAGATTCGTTACAAGGAAGTGATGACGACGATTAGCGGATATGTAGAACAACGTGATTAATTAAAGCCCGCAAGGAAGCGGGCTTTTTTTTTGCGCTTTACTATAAATGGTTGTCAACTGCCGTTTATCTTGTCGCCGATGTATTCTGGGATGAGGCATTTAATTATTTTGACGATCTCGTCATGGTTCTGTAAGGGTGATATTTCGAAGAGTTTTGCGATCCCTTCACGGAGGGTTTGACGGTCCTTCGGGATATTTTGCCATGCGGCGATCTTCGGGTGCGTAGTTGGGATCATGTCCTCGCCTTCTATGGAAAGCTCTTCGAAGAGTTTTTCACCCGGCCTTGTTCCGGAAAAGACTATTTCGATATCTTCGCCGGGTCTGAATCCGCTTAATGTTATGAGTTCTCTTGCAAGGTGGACGATCTTGACGGGTTCGCCCATGTCGAGTACGAATATCTCTCCGCCTTCGCCAAGTGTGGCGGCTTGTAGGACGAGCTTGCTTGCTTCCGGTATTGTCATGAAATATCGCTGCATGTCAGGATGGGTTACGGTTACGGGGCCTCCCGCGGCGATCTGCTTTTTGAAAATAGGTACTACGGAGCCGTCAGAGCCGAGGACGTTGCCGAATCTTACCGTTACGAAATGGGTTTTGCTGGTGGTGTTCAGGTCCTGGATGTACATTTCGGCGATCCTCTTGGACGAGCCCATTATGGAAGTAGGGTTTACGGCTTTGTCGGTGCTTATCATGACGAAGTCGTTTGTGCCGTATTCGTCGGCGGCGTTTGCGATGTTCATGGTGCCGATGATGTTGTTCTTTATCGCTTCGCCGGGGTTGTTCTCCATGAGGGGTACGTGCTTGTGTGCTGCGGCGTGTATGACAACCTGGGGCCTATACTGCTGGAAGACCTGGGATATTCGCTGCTTGTCGGTGATGTTCCTGACGATGGCTTGGACGGGTACGTCGGGGAAGGTATTTACCAATTCCCGTTCGATGTAGAAAAGCGGGTTCTCGGCTTGTTCGACGAGGAGCAGACGTTTGGGTTTGAACTGGCAGACCTGGCGACACATCTCAGAGCCTATCGAGCCTCCCGCGCCGGTTACGAGTATGGTCTTGCCGGTGAGGAATTTTTCGATCATGGCCATATCCAGTGACACGACGTCTCTTCCGAGAAGGTCGTCGATGTCTACATCGCGTATCTGAGAGACACTTAGTTTTCCGGAGGCGATGTCAGTGATGGACGGGACCGTGCGGAATCTGACCTTTGTTCCCTGGCATATCTGGACGACGCGGCGCAATTCTTTGTGTGAGGCACTGGGTATGGCAATTGCGATCTCCTCGATCTTGTGCTTTTGGCATATTTCGGGGAGTTGGTCCGTTATTCCGAGTACGGGGATGCCGTGGATGTTCATCTTCTGCATACGCGGGTTATCGTCGATGAAGCCGACGACATCGTAGCGTTCTTTTTTCATCCGCATCAGTTCCCTCAGGAGCGCTTCGCCGGCGTCGCCTGCGCCTATGATGAGGAATTTTTTTAGTACTTTGGCGGATTCGGTGAAATACTCTTCATGGTATAGGCGGACAAGCATTCGCAGGCCTCCGAGGAACATTATGGTCGTGAGGAGGTCGAGCATAATGACGCCTTCGATGGAGTTCTGGAGCACTTTCAGGCGTTCAATGCGTTCTACGAATTTTCGGTTTGCCCTGGTGTCGGCTACGGGCTGGGCTTGTCTTTTTATCTGTCTGAGGCGACCTATCTGTATGAGGTCATATAGGCCCTGGCGGTTTGCCAGACGACGTCTCATATTGGTGCGATGGATCGTGTCTTCGGAAATTTCGATGCTTTCTTCAAGTTGGGCGATCTCGCTGCCTATCTTTTCGTCGAGCGGTTTGAGTATGGATTCGGGACCCGCAAGGGCGTATCCATACCAGATGGCCATCAAAACAACGGCACTTGCCAATGAGGCTTTTACTATGCCGATGAGATCGGATATCCCAACGTATTGCCACCAGCCCTGATATTGCTTGAACCGGCGGAACATTTCCAGTTTTATGGGTATGGCAATAATTAGCAGGAATGGAAACTGGTACATGAACCATGCTCGCAGGAGCTGCATGTTAAATGCCAGTACGAAAGCCAGAAAAAGCGAAACTGTGAAAGCGGCTGTGTGAACCAAGACGATCAGGAGTTTTCGGTGGCGGAGAATCTTGCCCAGTGCGGTAGAAGAGAGCGCAGACGCAATCTTGGCTATAGATGTACCCCCAGCGTTATTGTCCTTCCCGGGCATATTTTCCTGACTCCACTATACCGACAAAGTTGTCTTTATTCGCTTTAAGTGTTTATATTACAAGACGATACGTCAAACCCAGTTATTTGTTCGTGGCGTTTTCTGTACGTCAATACTGCGTTAGTACCGTTTTATCGGCATGTTAGAGGGGGGGCTTAATGGTCATTTTTTAGAAATAATAACGCTAATATACTGTCGTAAAGAGACTTACCCGCATATTTCACGGGCAGATCAATTGTGGTTGTCATTTTCGGCAGAATTGCGGATCCGGTCAAGCGGGGCGTATATCCGGTCAATTGGTACATTATCTACATTTGCGCGTATTAGTGAGTAGATAATCGTAGATGCGCAGGAGTAAAAGCTGATGACGAAAGCAACGACGAGCCCTACTACGAAGATAACGACAAGGTGTATGAGGAAGCCTGAGACTCCCTGTGACCAGTTAAGTTCCATTGAGACGCTGGCGGAGGTTGTGGCCAGGAGGTCGAAGAATTCGGGTTTGGGCCAGATCATGGCGAGTTTGTCCGGGCCGTCGGGGTTATTGAATATTCCGAGGTTGAGCAGGGTGTAGGTTACGATAAGGAGCAGGTAAACGAAGAATCGCACAAATAGATAGGCGATAGTTCCGTGTATGGTTACTATGGCAGTGTAAAGTATCATTCTCCATGGTTGATTGAACACATACGAGAAGGATCTGCTTATGGCGTCATATCCGTCGGATCCTTCGTATGCGATGGCTGGGAACATCAAGCCTGCGCCTGCGGTAGTACCGATCAGCATAAGGACGGTCATGAGGCCGAAGATGAGGGCGATGCCGAGTCCGAGGGCGATGATAAGTTCGCCGACCCATGGGATGTTACCGATGAGGCCGAGGAGATAGACGAATAATCCCAGGAAGAGCATGATGCCGATGCATACCGAAGGGGCGGTGAGGAAAGCAAGAAAGTTTCTTGCCGCGAATCTGACGGCTTGTCCGAGACCGGCTTTTTCATCGCGGGCAAACTCAAGGGCTGCACAGCGGGCTATGGCACCACCGGCGATGCAGGTGATCGGTACCGTAAGGGCAAAGAATACGACGCTATAGAGGGTGTGGTACTTTATTGCCCAGGTCAGTCCTATGAAGAAGCCCCATATATTTGTGAAGAAATTGAGGACATCGCGTCCCATCAGTGAGAGGGTTGCTCCGTTGAATCTGGCGGCTGAGAAGTTCCATAGGGCTGAGAAGACGCCGTGCTGGCCGTCGATGAAGTATTCCTCTATTTTTTCCATGGCTTCAACGGGGTCGGTAATGTATATCTTTGCTTTGGCTTCGTGGCCGAATGTGGCGATGGTGGAGACGGTTGATTCGAGTATGGGTTTTTTTTCGGGTGAGGTGATGGTGCAGACGTCCATTATCCATCCGATCAGGCAGACCAGGCAGACGGCTGACATTGCGATGGTCATTTTTGTAGGTCTTATGGCCATTTTGAAGCTGCGGATGAGCTTTGTAAATATCAACTTATCCCACATTTGCCATAATTTGGTCTGTTCATCGGCCATATCAATACCTTTTGGTCATTTCTCAGAAAAACCACTTATCCAATTCATTATCGCATATCACAGGATAGTTTCAACAAAATTTGTAACATTTTCACGGTTATAAAACTTGATTTTTCAAAGAGAGGTTATATGCTATTAACTTAAACTATAGAGTTCAGATATTTTAGAGGAGTCTTGAATTGATAATAGGTGTTCCCAAAGAAGTCAAGGCGGATGAATATCGTGTCGGTCTTTTGCCGGTTGGAGCAGAACTTTTAACCGGTGACGGACATAGGGTGTTGATCGAACAAACAGCCGGTGTTGCGAGCGGTTTTACGGATAGTGAATATTCCTCGGCCGGAGCTGAGATAGTTGACAGTGCCGACGATATTTTTTCGCAGGCAGATATGATAGTAAAAGTCAAGGAACCCCAACAGCAGGAGATCGCCAAACTCCATGACGGTCAGGCTGTATTTTGTTACTTCCATTTCGCGGCGTCGCGCGAGCTTACCATCGGTTGTTTGGAGAGAGGTATTACCGCCATTGCATATGAGACCCTTAAAGATGCTAACGGCCGGCTTCCACTGCTTACTCCGATGAGTGAAGTTGCGGGAAAGATGTCCATACAGGAAGGGGCAAAGTATCTTGAACGGCCGACGATGGGACGTGGTATCCTGCTGGGCGGTGTGGCCGGAGTGGAACCTGCTAATGTTTTGGTTCTTGGCGGCGGGGTAGTTGGTACTAACGCCGCCCAGGTGGCAGCGGGTATGGGCGCCAATGTTACTATAATGGATATAAACCTCGACAGGCTTCGATATCTTAACGAGATAATGCCAGCCAATGTAACAACTATTTATTGCGACCCTCATGCTGTTGAAAAATACACCGCCCAAGCCGATCTTGTTATCGGGGCCATATTGATCCCCGGAGGACTGGCACCTATGCTGATCACGCGGTCGACGCTTACAAAGATGAAGACTGGAAGTGTTATTGTGGACGTATGCATTGACCAGGGCGGATGTACCGAGACGAGCAGGGCGACTACTCATCGTGAGCCGACTTATATAATAGATGGCGTTGTACATTATTGCGTTGCTAATATCCCCGGCGCGGTGAGCCGGACGTCGACTCAGGCTCTATGCAACGCAACCGGTCCCTATGTTCGTGAGCTTGCAAGAGTGGGCGAAGAAGAATTTGCAAAGATCGACGAGACCTGCGCCAGCGCGGTCAATATTCGCAAAGGCCGGATCGTCCATAAAGCAGTTTCGGAAGTTTTCCCAGATCTTGCTGGGGGGTAATATACAATTGAAAAGTTTTTCAACATTTACGATTATTTGTTGACAGCCTGGATTAGGTGCGATATATAGGACGAGATCAGGTGTACACAAATAGTAATAACGAATTCTATGAGTATATTTAGGGGATTAATCACGAAAGGAACAAAAAAATGAATAAGAATCGAAGTTTGATGGTACTGGTTGCTCTGGCAATGTTTTTTAGTATGTGTATTGGAGTTGGGGCCGCGGAAGCCGGTAAGGCCGGTCCGAAGTTCAAGAATCTGCGTTATGATGAGGATTTCAGTTATCTTGGCGGCGGTGAGGGTTCGTATATAGCCGATCCGTGGGATTCGGTCAAGTGGATACCTCTCGGCGATGACTGGCATCTGACACTTGGCGGGCAGGCACGGTTGCGATTTGAATCCGAGACGGATAAAGACTTTGGGGGGACCAGTCCTTCGCATGACTCTTTCCTTTTGCAGCGATATTTCATACACACTGACTTTAGACACGATGACGGTTTGCGTCTTTTTCTACAGGGCAAATTCGCTCATGTAAACGACCGTGACATAGATAGCGGTTTTATCGGTTTCGAAGATCATGCTGATATTCATCAGGCGTTCCTGGATATTCCACTGGGATCGACAACATGGAGATTGGGCCGTCAGGAATTGCAGTATGGAGCACAACGGTTAATTTCTCCGCTGGATTGGGGAAATACGCGACGAACATTTGAAGGTATCAAGGTTATGACCAATATTGGTGACTGGCGTATTGACGCGTTTGCTGTTCGTCCCGTCGTAAATAACAGAAGGAATTTAGATGACGCAGACGAGCAAATAGATTTCTATGGTGGTTATGCAACGTGGAAAGGCAGCAAGGCTTTGTCGGCAGATCTTTATGCTCTGCTTCTTAAAGACAATAACGTCACGGAAAATTCCAACGGTAGAACAGGCAGACGAACCATCTATACTATTGGCAATCGCCTTTGGGGTAAGTGCGGCAGTTGGGATTATGAAACCGAAGCGGCAGCGCAGTTCGGTACATACGCCGGCGATCGTATTCGTGCGTGGATGGCAACGGCAGGAGCTGGTTATACTTTCGAAGATGCTATGTGGAAGCCGAGAATCGGGCTGCTCTATGATTATGCCAGCGGCGATAGAAACTCAGGTGACGGAACTCACGGCACATTCAACCAGCATTTCCCGCTTGGCCATGCACATTTGGGTTACCTTGACCGTGTAGGACGTCAAAATATACACGCGATCAAGGCTCAGCTTAAAGTAAAGCCGAGCAAGAAGCTCACCGCCTGGGCTGATTTTCACACTTTCTTTGTCGACCAGGATAATGATGCCATGTATTCTGCCAGTGGAAGTAAACTCAGGACTTCTGCCGACGGTGGTTCGCATAAGATAGGTCATGAACTGGATCTTACTGCGAAATATGCCTTTAATGCCCATACCACAGCCCTTGTTGGCTGGGCGCACTTGTTTCCCGGTGGATTTATTGACAGGACTCCCGGGTCCAGCGAAGATGCTGATCTGATCTATACGCAGATCGAATATAAATTTTAGGAAGAATTACTGATTATCGGAAAGATCCTGCTGATCTTCGTCGGTGTTGAGGCTCCGATCAGGTATTCGGTATTGTCCGTCAATCCATGCGCCCAGGTCGATGAGCTTGCATCTTTCCGAGCAGAAGGGGAAATATTCGGCTTGGTCTTTTTCCTCTAAGGGAGGGGGGACGTGCTTATTGCATTTTGGGCATTTTTGCGACACTTTTCACCCTTGAAGTCTAAACTTCTTCTTTGTCATCGGTATCGAAGTTTCCATAGAACATTTCATTGAGTTCATCTTCGGCAAGTTCTTCCTTGTCGGTTTCTTTGGGCTCAACAGGTTTTTCTTCTTCATCTTCTTCGTAGATTTTTTCACCTTCGGTGATGAGTCCTTTTTCTACCATTGTGGCATATTCGATGCAGTATCTTGCCCATAGGTTTGCTTCAAGTCGCGGTTTTGAGATGGGCTTGTTTGTTCCTTCACAGATACCGTATACATTTTCTTCGATCCGCCAGAGCGCGGCGGTTATTTCATTGAGCATTTTTCTTTCACTGTCCATCAGGCCCAACGCAAACTCCTGTTCGAAGTTGTCAGTGCCCATATCGGCCATGTGTATTGGCATACTTGACAGGTCGCCTGTGGCTTCGAGGCGTGACTTCTTGAGCGTTTCATTTTCGAAGAATTCTACGTCACCGAGAATCTCGGCACGTTTAAGAAGAAGCAGTTGTTTGAATTGCTCGATTTGCTGTGGCGTTAGAGGACTTTTTTTCTTAGAGCGAGCGGTTTTCTTTTTGGTGACAACTTTTTTTGCTTTAGGTTTGGCGGTGGTTGTCTTCTTTGCCTTGGTTTTTTTTACCACAGCCTTTTTTGTTTTCTTCTTAACCGCAGTTTTTTTCTTTATGGCTGTTTTCTTTGCAGCTTTCACTTTTTTCTTTGTTTTTTTTGCCATGTCAAAGCCTTTCGTAAATAAGATTAGCCATGTCTGTTTTTCGTTGGCCCTATACTTTTCATACGTATAGCCCCGTATAGTAAACCCAATAATTGTTTTTTGTAAAGCAAATATGGGCCGGAAGCGAAAAAAAGAAAAACAAATAAGGCCTTCTCGTTCCTAAGTGCTTATTTACTCGGTAGTTACGGCCAAAGATGCTTTACGTTCTTTTGAATTGTTTTTCGAGATCCGATATTGAAAACTTTATTGCTGTGGGTCTTCCGTGCGGGCATCGAGAGGCTCGTTCGACGGTGTCCTTGTCAGCGAGGAGTTGCTGCATCTCTTGGTCGGTCAATGGCTGGCCGGCTTTTATCGCGGCTTTGCACGCAGCCATGTCGAGTATTTCGTGGAGAAGTCTTTCGGCATCCAGTCCGAGAGTCTTGTCGGTGAGCATGTCGAGGAGATCCTGCATGAATTCGAGTGGGCTTACTTTGTCAAGTATCGCGGGGAATGATTGTATTGCCATTGTTTTCGGGCCGAAGGGTTCGAGTTCTATGCCGATCTTTTCGATGAGTTCGGCATTGCTCTTTATGGCATCGAGCTGGGCGTCGGTAAGTTCGAATGTTTCCGGGATGAGGAGCCGTTGGGAGGTAAGCTGGCCGGCGGCAAGTTTTCGGCAGAGTTGTTCGTATAATATGCGTTCGTGGAGAGCGTGCTGGTCGATGATCATGAAACCATCGCCGGTTTGTGTTACGATGTAACTGCTGTGTATCTGCAGAAAGGATTTCGGAGAGGCGCCGGCGTGAGCGTCCGCGGCGTATCCAGCGGCAGGGTAATTTACGGGTTCCTGGCGATGTGCTGTTTGGCTTGGAGCGGAGAAGCGGAACTTTTGTTGGTCGGTAGAGCTTTGTTTGTGGGTGCTGAAGAAGTCCGCCATCGCTTCGGAGATCCTCTCCTGACGGGCGGTGTCGGCGGCCGATGGCGGGAACCTATCCAACAGGCTGACATTTGAAGCGGGTAATTGGGCGGTAACATCCAGGTCGGTAGCAAGGAGTTTTTCGCGGAGAACGGCGAGGACCTGTGAGTGGATGAGATTCGGGTTTTCGAAGCGAACCTCTATCTTTGTCGGGTGGACGTTTACGTCGTAGGCCTCGACGGGCAGTTCGATAAAGAGAAAGACTATGGGGTATTTGTTGGGTTCGATGAGACCGCGGTATGCCTCTTTCATTGCGTGGCCGATGAACTTGTCGCGGATGTGCCTTCTGTTGAGGAAGATGTACTGGTACTTGTTGTTTCCCCTTGCGCGGCTGGGGTGGCCGAGGAGGGCGGTGATGGAGACGCCTTTTTCGTCGCCATGGGTTCGTAACAGGCCCTCGGCGATGTCTTTGCTGAATAGCTGGGCGATGCGTTCGGTGACGGACTGGTTGCCGACGAGGCGGTATAGCTGGCGGTCGTTGTGGATTAGGGTCATGTCGAGGTCGCAGTGGGCCAGCGCTATCCGGGTGAAGTATTCGGTGATGTGGGACATTTCGGTGTTGGCGGTGCGGAGGAATTTTCTTCTGGCTGGGAGTTTATAGAATATGTTGCGTACCTCGATGGTTGTGCCTTTGTCTGCGCTGCATGGGGCGGGGGGCTGTCGCTGGCCGCAGTCGACGGTCATGCGGTTTGCTTCGATAGAATCGGCGGTTCTGCTGGTTAAGCTGACTTCGCTTACCGAGGCGATCGAAGCCAAGGCCTCTCCGCGGAAGCCCATTGTCGATATTGTCGCAAGGTCAGCGTCTGTGCTTATCTTGCTGGTTGCGTGGGGGGCGAAGGCGATGGCAAGGTCATCTGCGTCAATGCCACAGCCATTGTCAGAGACGGATATGAGTCTGCGTCCGCCGTCTTCGACCTGTACGACGATCTTGCTTGCGCCTGCGTCAATGCTGTTTTCGAGGAGTTCCTTGACGACGCTTGCGGGGCGCTCGACAACCTCACCGGCTGCGATCATGTTTATCATGTTGTCGTCAAGTATGTGAATTTTTGGCACTGAAGTTTCCTCCGTTGGGAGTGTTTCAGGTCAGATGAGCAGGGATTGTCCGGTCATTTCTTTTGGTTTTTTTAGGCCCATGATGTCTAACAGGGTTGGTATTGCGTCTGCGAGTCTGCCGTTGGGTTTCATTTTTCTGTCTTTAAAGCGTTCGTCGAATACGATCAGGGGTACGTCGCCGACGGTGTGTGCGGTATGCGGCATGTTGTTTTCTACGTCCCACATTCTGGAGAAGTTGCCGTGATCTGCGAGTACTACGGCTCCGCCGCCGAGGGTTTTTACCTTGTCGAGTATTTTGCCGACGCATTCATCTACTACTTCGCCAGCTTTTATCGCAGCTTCTAAGACGCCGGTGTGGCCGACCATGTCGGGGTTTGCAAGGTTCATAATAATAACGTCGAATTCGTTAGAGTCGAGCTTTTTGAGAATAATGTCGGTGACTTCATACGCGCTCATCTCGGGTTTGAGGTCGTAGGTGCGGACATTCGGTGAGGATATGATCTGTCTTTCTTCGCCGGGGAAAGGGTCCTCGCGTCCGCCGTTGAAGAAGAATGTAACATGGGCGTATTTTTCCGTTTCGGCGCATCTGAATTGCTTGAGGCCGAGGTCGCTGAAGTATTGTCCGGCGATGTTTGGCGATTGTTTTTGTCTGGGGAATGCGACCGGTGCCGGTATGGTTGCGTCGTATTCGGTCATGCAGACGTAGTGGACATCCGGCTGGGTTGTGCGGGTGAAACCGGTGAAGCTGTCGTCGTCGACGAATGCGCGGGTGAGTTCTCGGGGCCTGTCGCCGCGGAAGTTGAAGAATACGACGGCGTCGCCGTCTTCGATGATGGCTGCGGGTTTTCCGTCTGGGCCTGCGATAAGGACGGGTTTTACGAACTCGTCGGTTTCGTCGTTTTCGTAGCTTGCTTTCATAGCGTCGGCGGCGGAGGGGGCGATCTCAGCTTTTCCGAGGGTGAGGCAATCGTAGGCGGCCTGGACTCGATCCCAGCGGTTATCGCGATCCATTGCGTAGAAGCGGCCTGAGATCGAGGCGATGCGGCCGATGCCGATCTGGCGCATTTCGTTCTCTATTTCGGTGATGTAGCCAGCTCCTGAGGTTGGCGGCGAGTCGCGGCCGTCGGTGAATGCGTGGACGTAAACTTCTTTCATGTCGTTTTGCTTTGCCAGTTCGAGTAAGCCGTAGAGGTGGCTGAGCAGGGAGTGGACGCCGATGTCGCTGCAAAGGCCCATGACGTGGAGTTTGGCGTTGTTTTGTTTGGCGTAGTTTACGGCTTTTAGGAGTTCGACGTTTTCGAGGAACTGGCCCTCTCTGATGGAGCGTGTGATGCGGACGGAGTCCTGGTAGACGACGCGGCCGGCACCGATGTTCTGGTGGCCGACTTCGCTGTTGCCCATTGTGCCGCCCGGCAGGCCGACGTCTTCGCCGCTGGTGTGGATGAGGCAGTTGGGGTAGTTGGCCATTAGCATGTCGTCAACGGGGGTGTTGGCGCATTTTACGGCATTGAACTTGTCCTCTTCGGGCCGGGGATTGTGGCCCCATCCGTCGCGGATTATCATTATATACGGTTTATTTTTAAGTGTAACTTTGTCCGGAGTCATTCTGAAAAGCCTTTCAATCGCTTTATTTATCCATTACGCAAGCAGTCTATACTATGAAGTTGGGGTTTGTATGTCAATTGTTTAGGGGGAGATCGGGTATTTTGGGCGTTTTTTACAGGGGTGTTGACATTGGCGGCGGGTTTGGTATAATTATCAGTCTATATTTATCTTTAACAATAGAAGTGGTTTAGCCATTTTTGGAAGGGTTTTTTATGTCGGTTCATATCAGACGCTGCAGGGCGGCAGTTAGCTTTGTTTTTGTGATGATCGTGTTGTTTTCATGCGGGTGCGCGCAACAGCAGCAACAACAGGTGATCACCGAAGAAAGACGAGAAGAGGCGATCAGTCTGTACGTTGACGCTCTTATGCTTAACGAACTCAACGAGCACGATGAGGCATTGGAGAAACTGCAATTAGCGACGGAGCTTGACCCGGAGTTGGCGGTGGCGTTTTCGCTTAAGGGCGATGTCTATCAGATCAAGGAAGATTTCGAGAACAGCGCTGACAGTTATGAGGTAGCGACGGAGCTCGATCCGTGGTCGTTTAAGGATTTTTTCAATCTTGGCAAGGTTACGCAGGTTATGAAGCAGTTCGTTCGTTCCGTGCAGGCGTATGTAAGGGCTTGCGAGATCGAGCCGGAACATTACCAGTCGCATCTCAACGCCGGGAAGGTTTATTACCAACTGAAAGAATATGACCTTGCTTTCGATTACGCCTCGCATGCCAAGGAGATAGACCCTAACAGTGCCGGGCCGGAGATCATACTTGGCGATATATTTGAGGTGCGCAAGGATCATCCGAAGGCGATCGAGGCGTATCGCAGGGCACTTGAGCGTGAGGGTAATAAACCGGAGATATTAGTTCCGCTTGCGGTGGCGTATCTTAGGACGGGACGCTATGAGGCGGCGAAGGAACTGCTTGGTACATCGCTGGAGATGGATCCTGATGATTTTATGGCGCATCAGTATCTGGGGTTTGCACATCTGAAGCTGCGGGATCCCGATAGCGCGATCGTAAGTTATGAAACAGCTGCTCAGATCGAGCCGGAAGACTGGATGGCGAGAAAGGGCTTGGGGATCGCGTATATGATCAAGGCCAACTACGCCAGCGATAAGTCGCTCAAGCAGCGGGGTCTGGATCAATGGAAGATGAGCCTTGAACTGAAGCCCGACCAGCCGAAGCTTCAAAAGCTGCTTGAGAAGTATTCCAAATAATCACATACGGGCAAAGCCGATGTCTGATAACACAGATCAAAATCCCGAACCTGTCAAACTCTTTAGCCGTGCTGCATTGCCGGATGCTAAGGCGCATGCGATATTCTGGCCGATAGTTGTTGTCGGTGTTGTCGCGGACCTGTGGAGCAAATCGGCAGTGTTTAAGTGGTTGATAGACGAGCCATTTCAAGAGTACTCTGTGATAGACGGGCTTTTCAAGATGGTCATGCGGGTCAACGACGGAGCGGCGTTCAGTATCGCTTCCGGTCAGCGGGTGTGGCTGGTTGCTATCTCGGCAGTAGCGATGATCGTTGTGTTGGGGATATTCTTTTTCGGTCATGTTAAGCAGAGGGTGATGCAGGTTGCGCTGGGGCTGTTTACGGCTGGGATAATCGGGAACCTGTATGACCGGGCGTTTAATGAGGGGTTTGTACGGGACTTTCTGGATTTCTATGTGGGAACGCATCACTGGCCGGCTTTCAATGTGGCAGATAGTATGTTGTGTACGGCGGTGGGGTTGATATTGATATCGAATCTTTTTGGCAAGCATAACTGATACCATATTGGTTACTTGGGCCATAAAGGAACAGTACCCGACTCATCGTAATCAGGAATTATTGTTATTGTAGTTACTACTCCATCCTGCACCCAGAATGACAAGCCATATTTATCGCAAACATAGTCTCGTGAACCAAGTTCAGTAAAGTCACTTTCCAAGACTATTGGTCCTATGTCTATTTGGTCTAATATTTTCAGTAACTTCTTCTCATCCAGTCCAACGAGATGATGTCCGGCTAATGTTGCTTCCTCTGACGTGACACCAATAGTCCCTAACAGCCAGTCGTCATCAGAAGAAAAAGTGAGTTCTAAACCAAGCTGGAAGTATTCCCATCCTTCATCACGGCTTTTATCATATTTATACTCTTTCATTGAACATTTATCGGGATCGCCAAGAATATTACGGGCCTCTGACTTAGTAACTCCCAAGGAAAGTCCATCAATTCCTATTAGTGGTTTGATGATTACTTTATTGATCATTTCGTAGGCCTTTAATCCACCTGTGGTTTATCTGATAGTTCTCATTGTTTCATTTTTTCGAAGACCTGTTCGTCGACGTATAGGGGGATGTCTGTTCCTGCTGCGATTGCGAGGGCGTCTGAGGGTCGGCTGTCGATCAGTACGGTTTTGCCGTCAAGATTTATATGGATGTTGGCGTAGAAGGTGTGGTTATTGAGGTCGCTAATGACGATCTTTACGATCTCTCCACCAAGCTGGGTGATGGTATTAGCAAGGAGGTCATGTGTTAGCGGGCGGGGCAGTTCGATGCCTTTTATGCGGCGGTTAATAGCGAGTATCTCTGGCATACCGATGACGATGGGGAAGCTGCGGTCGCCGCGGCGTTCCTTTAAGACGATTATCTGCTGGTCGACGGTTTCGTTTATGACGATCTTTGAGAGTTCTATTTCGATTTCCATGTTCGCGTCTTGCCTTCGCTTTTAACCTAATTGAGATATATGGTTTTGCACGGCTTGTAATTGCTCTGTAAGTTCTTTGAGTTTTTCACGGGTTTGGGCGACGACTTCCGGATTGGCGCGGGAGACGAAGTTTTCGTTGTTGAGTTTGCCCTCGACGCCTCTTAGACCTTTTTCGAGTTGCTCTTTTTGTTTTTCGAGGCGTTTGCGTTCGGCATCGGGGTCTATCACGTCGTGGACGAATACCTGGAGTTCTTCGACGATGGCTGCGGCGGCAGATTCAGGTTTTTGCAGCCCATCGGCGGCGGCGAAATCGTCAAGCGATGCGAGGCAGCGGACCAGATGGGCGTTTGTGTTGAGTATTGCTGAGATAGCTTCGGGGGCGGCTGCGGAAGCGGAAAGTTTCTTCGATGGGGGTATGCTGTACTGGCTCCTGACCTCACGTATTGAGCGGATGACGCTTTGGGTAATGGAGATGTGCTCTTCGATATCGGGATCGACGAACTTGTCCAGTCCATTGGGCCATTCGGCGACGATAATTGCCTGCGAGCTGGGGCTATCAGCAAGGTCTGCGAGTTTTCTCTGCGGGGCGAGTTCATTTAGCTTCTGGAAGATGCCCTCGGTGATGAACGGTATGAACGGGTGCAGCAGCCGAAGCGTCTGGTCGAGTACGAAAGCAAGGACGTTTTGGGCGGTGGGCTTTGTGCCCTCGTCCTGCATGCGCGGTTTGGACCATTCGAGGTACCAATCGCAGAAATCGTTCCAGAAGAATTTGTATATCGCATTAAGAGGTTCGTTGTATTTGAAATTTTCTATAAGTTCGGTGACGTCGCTGACGGTCTCAGCCAGCCGCGAGAGTATCCACTTGTCGGTAACGTCCATCTTTTCCGGGTCGAATTTGGCTGGGTCGGTCCCTTCGAGGTTCATCATCGCAAAGCGGGAAGCGTTCCAGAGCTTGTTGCAGAAGTTTCTGCCGATGTCGAACTTCGGTGAGGTGTTGACCTGGCGTCCGTCGGGCAGTTTCATGTTGGCGACGGGCATTCTTACGTCCTGGGTGTCGGTGGTCATGCTTGCCAGAGTAAAGCGCATGGCGTCGGCTCCGTGGCTGTCTATTGCGACGAGGGGGTCGATGCCGTTTCCGAGGCTCTTTGACATTTTGCGGCCCTGTCCGTCCTGGATCATGGCGTGGATGTAGACGTCTTTGAAAGGTATGTCACCAACGCAGTATTGGCCCATCATGACCATTCGCGAGACCCAGAGGGTGATGATCTCTCTTGCGGTGCAGAGTACGTCGCCGGGATAGAACATTTTCATCTCAGGCGTATCGTCCGGCCAGCCGAGCGTGCTGAACGGCCACAAGGCAGAACTGAACCATGTGTCAAGAACGTCTTCGTCACGGAGCCATCCGTCGGATTCGAGTTGCTTTTCGATGTCTTCGTCTCCGTGCCCAATGCAGGCATAAGTTACAGGGCCGTCTTCGGAGTCCATTGTGATAGAGTTTATTTTGTCAGGGATCGAAGCGAGTTCGCCGGGCAGTGAATCGCAAAGTTTTGACCAGATCGGAATTCTGTGTCCCCACCAGAGTTGTCTGCTGATGGGCCAGTCTCGCAGGTTTTCGAGCCAGTTCTGGTATGTCTTTGTGTATCTTTCGGGGATGAAGCGCAGGCGGTTATCGATCAATGGTTCCAGTGCGAGACCGGCAAGTGAGTTACGCGGTACGTCGGTTCCTTCGATATTTCCGTGTCCGTATTTTTCGGCGAGGTGGTCGATAGGTTTTTTGACGGCGATGTACCACTGGTCTGAGAGGTATGGCTCGATGGGGACGTGGCTTCGGTAGCTGTGTCCGACTTCGTGGGTGTAGTCCCTTATCTCTTCAAGAAGATCTTCGACGTCGAACCATTCGATGATGGTTTTTCTTGCATCGAATCGGTCCATACCGATGAGTTTTTGTGCTTCGGGTGCGTTTGCGTCTTCCCAGCCGTGTTTGTCACTGATGGAGCCGTCCGGGGCCATGACGTTTATTATTTCCAGATCGTGCCGCTGGCCAATGGCCCAGTCGTCGGGGTCGTGGGCGGGTGTTACCTTCAGGAAGCCGGTTGAGAATCTTGCTTTTTCGTCTTCGCTTTCCGGGTCGGGCTGAACGACGTGCTCGTCGGCTATGATCGGGATGAGCCTTCCTACTATCGGCAGGCGGACCTGTTTGCCTACGAGAGCCTTTGCCCTTGGGTCAGAGGGGTTCATCGCCACAGCGGTATCGCCGAGCATTGTTTCGGGGCGGGTGGTCGCGACGGTTATATGTTCTACTATCTTGCCATCGATCTCGACGGACTCTGCAAGCGGATAGCGGAGGTACCAGAAGTGGCCGTGTATGGTTTCGTGTTCGACTTCGTCATCGGCGAGAACGGTCTGCGTGGCTGGGTCCCAGTTTACGAGTCTTTTGCCGCGGTAGATCAGGCCGTCTTTGAATAGGTTAAAGAAATTGGTGCGGACGGCTTTTGCGCAGGTTTCGTCCATTGTAAAGCGTGTTCTGTTCCAGTCGCAGGAGCAGCCCATAGCTTTCAACTGGTCGATGATGCGTGTTTCGTATTCGTCCTTCCATGCCTGAACGTGTCCGACGAATTGTTTTCGCCCGTCCTGGCCCTGTTCTTCCATTTTTCTGTAATCGACGAGAGAAGGTTTTCCTTCCTGCCGAAGCCTCTTATCCACGACCGCCTGCGTAGCGATGCCGGCATGGTCGGTTCCGGGCATCCAGAGTGTATTGAACTGCTGCATTCGGCGGAAGCGAATGAGTATGTCCTGAAGCGTGTTGTTAAGCGCATGTCCCAGGTGCAGGGCGGCGGTAACATTCGGCGGGGGAATTACGATAGTATAAGGGCCTCTGGGCAGGTCAGAATCGGGGTCCGCACCGAAGAAGCCGCCGTCGAGCCATATCCGCTTTGCTTCGCTCTCAATTGAATTGGGGTCATATATTTTTGCTAATTGTTCTGCCATAGCCGTTTTATCCGATACTGTTTTTTAATACTTTTATGGCTGGGCTGTTACCCAGAAAAAAAGTCCCGGCACCAGAGGGCGTATTGCCCTGCGGTCGGAACTTTATTCTATATCTATTTATCGGCGATGTAAAGTACACAAATCTTACATCAACATGAAATTTTAACCCATGCTCATGCTCATGAGGAACTCGGCGTTGGTCTTGCATTTGGCGAGCCTGCTCTTGAGGAGTTCGACGGATTCTATCAGGTTCATTTCGCTGAGGACCTTTCTCAGGCGATATGTAAGCTCAAGTTCCTTGGCGTCCAGGAGAAGTTCTTCCCGGCGGGTGCCGCTCTTGCTGATGTCGATGGCTGGGTAGGTCCTTCTTTCGACGAGTTTTCTGTCGAGGTGAAGCTCCATATTGCCGGTGGCTTTGAACTCTTCGAAGATGACCTCGTCCATTCTTGAGCCGGTATCGACCAGGGCTGTGGCAAGGATGGTAAGCGAACCGCCATGTTCGATATTTCTGGCGGCACCGAAGAACCTCTTGGGCATTTGCATCGCATTGGCATCGACACCACCGGTGAGTATCTTGCCGGAGTGGGGCATTTCAGTGTTGTATGCTCTGGCAAGCCGTGTGATCGAATCGAGCAGGATGACGACGTCTTCGCCGTATTCGACCATGCGTTTTGCCTTTTCGACGACCATCTCTGCGACCTGGCAGTGACGTGAGGTAGGCTCATCGAAAGTCGAGCTTATCACTTCGACGTCATCTGCGGTTTTCCGCTGCATGTCGGTAACCTCTTCGGGACGTTCGTCTATCAACAGGACGATCATCTTGACTTCAGGATAATTTTGACTGATGGCGTTTGCGATCTTCTGGAGAAGGACGGTTTTACCGGTACGCGGCGGAGCGACGATGAGGCCGCGCTGGCCCTTGCCGATCGGTGTGGCGATGTCTATGATCCGAGTGCTAAGCTCTTCACTTGTCGTTTCGAGTATGAGCCTTTCCTCTGCATGGAGAGGGGTTAAATCACGGAAGACAACTTTTTCCGCGAGCTTGTCGGGTTCCTGATAGTTTACGGCTTCGACGCGAAGAAGGGCGAAGTATTTTTCGCTTTCCTTTGGCGGGCGGATCTGCCCGGAGACGATGTTGCCGCTTCTGATACCGAATCGGCGGATCTGTGAAGGTGAAACATAGACATCGTCCGGAGAGGAGAGGTAGTTGTAATTCGTGCTGCGAAGGAAACCGAAACCGTCTGGCAGTACTTCGAGCACTCCTTCACCATACATGAGGCCATTTTGGCGGATCCTCTCCTGAAGGATCTTGAAGATGAGCTGCTGCTTGGACAGTGCGATGTAATCGGATATGCCCTCTTTCTTTGCGATCTTGTGAAGTTCGGCAGCTTCGAGGTTCTGCAGGTCCTTTAGGTGAAGATCGCCCTTTTTCACCCGCTCGTATTTGGCATGGATGGA
>SDBV01004651.1_pt1 | contig 19629 bp, 46 predicted proteins | sample 2277081 | NCBI WGS metagenome assembly SDBV01 (sample SAMN10402039, study PRJNA504765) | marine sediment metagenome | isolation source: marine sediment core GS10_PC15, 223 cmbsf | place: Arctic Ocean: Southern Knipovich Ridge | collected 2010
AATAAGTTTGCCCAACTTCCACCAGTAATTATATTAAACCAATTGATACTTCCATCATCATTCTTGTATGGGTGAATAACACCCCAACCAAATATCTTACTCTTGTTGAAGCATATTAATTCCCCATCAATATAAAATTTTTCCATTATGCTTTTGATGCAAAGTAATAACAAGCCACAACTTCACCAAACATGATAAGTACTAATTGCCACAATGGAAAGCCTCCTGCTTCCATACTCTTTGACCAAACATATCCAATTGCTGTTGCACTCAAAGCTCCCACAGAAAGTAAAACAAACCCTGGAGAATACAATATATCTGGATCAATAAAATCAAACATTATTATTAACCTCCTTATTTAATTTTTCAATATTCTCTAAGATGTTCCTCTTTTGAACCATTCCTAAAAGTTGCATGGAAGTAACTCCCAATACACCTAAGAGTATTAATAGAACCCACCAAAGTTGTTCAAACTTATAAATGGAAATTCCAATTCCTCCAACAACACCAATCAAACTTATCTTTGTTGATCTAACTTGAATTCTTATTTGTTGTAATGGAGTTACCATTTGTATTCCCTTTTTCCATCTTTCAAAGAACTCTTTTCGAGTTAACTTATTTCCTTGTTTGTCTTTCCAGAACATTATGTTAGATACTCCGTTTTCTTTAAGATTCCATTAACATAGCATTCACAGATTCCTTCATAATCATAGTAAGTATAGGAATTATAAATTGGACTTGAACAGACATTATAGATACACTGATTCTCTTTATCAATTTCTGAAAATCCTATTGAAAGAATACCAATAAAAAATACAGTTTCCAATATGAATAATATAATGAATATTATTGCAGTTACTTTCCAACCATTCATCCTAACCTCCCTTGTAAATTATTAAAAGCCCATAATAAGATTGCAGTTCCAAAGAATGTTCCAACTATAAATCCGAGTATGAAAAAGAATATTTTACCTATCATTTTATTTTATATAATAAACTCCCTCTAATGAAGAACCAGAAATTATTTTAATTAATTTATTTTGAAATTCAATTGGAATTGTTTTTATATTTAATCCAAAATTTTTTAGTTCATCTGGTGTTAAAGCAAAAGCATGTTCAACACCTCCAGAGGTTATGAATTTAGTAAAGGCTTTTCTTTTACTGACATCTTCCATCTTATTTTCTAATAAAGAATATGTATGATCATAAATAGTTTTAGTATATTGTTTTCCAGTATAAGCTAGGGAAATAGAAGAATCTTCTGCTTTTTTTCCTTTAAATTTTAGAATCTTATCCCAAGATTTTGCACTACCAAATTTAAATAAAGTTCCAAGTTGTGCATCAACAGGTCCTAAACAAGAAACAGGTGACATATAAATTTCATCACAACTTAAAGCAAGTAAAGTTCCGCCAGACATCGCATAACCTGAAATAAATACTCTAATTTTACCTTTATAATTTCTCAATAATCTGCTTATAAATAATGCAGGAAATATTTCTCCTCCAGGGGTATGAAGAATTAAATCAAAATCCTTTCCATTAAATTTATGTAAAGCAGTCATTATTTTATGTAAAGTTTCTTGATCAATCATACTTCCCCCAAATAATGATTGATTAGTATGTTTGATTATAAGTATTCCTCTTTTTGTTTTTTTCCTCATATTTTTCAAACTAATTTTTAAAATTTGAGACTTTATCGTATCACTATAACTAGTCCATAAAAAATAAAGAATAAATACTGAACCAATCAAACTTAAAGTAAAAGTAGCTCCAAATTGAACCCAATTTGTTTTTGAAGTCATTACTATTTCTAAAGGTATTGGTTGACTTATATTAATCATATTTGTTAAACTTTCCATCATTTTCTTTGCACAATTGGCTGATTGTATGTTTTAATTATCATTCTTCCCTCGTTGAGTTTTATTCTTTTTTGCACAATTACTGTGATTTCTTATTTGTTTATCAGCATAAAGCCAATAAACAAAAATAACTATTAGAAAAAATCCAGTCCAAAGATTTTCTGTTTCTTGAAAAATGAAAGTAAAATGAGTTATAGCAGAAGCTGCTAAAAGAAACATTATTAAATCAATCCATTTAGATTTCATTCTCGCACCTCTTCTGCACAAACAATAAGAAATGATAAAATTAATAGATTTATTATTATCAACGCTTCTGTTGGTGAAGGTATTTCATTTGAAAAATAAAACCAAGTTATATTAAAGATCCAAATTCCAAAAATAAATAATTCTTTCATCATGTTAAAAAATATCTCTAGCCCCCTCTATTGCTTTAATTGGGTTTGCGTGGAGATACACTCCTGTAGTATCTAATCTACTATGCCCAAGAAGCATTTGAACTTCATGTATAGGTCTTCCAGAATTTAATAAATGTGATGCAAAGCCATGTCTTAAAGTATGGAATGAAATTTCTTTTTTCAAAACTTTAAATCCAAGAGTTGTAATAAAATGTTGTAAGGCTCTTCTCTTTAAATTTAAAGGTAACATATCCACTGCTGATTGATTTAATCTTTTAGGTCTTGGAACTATTCGATCTTTACCACCTTTCCCGCTTACAATTCTAATTGATGCAGATTCAACTCTTTCTTTTGTTAATGCTGGAACTTCTGTTTCTTTAACAACAACTTGTCCAGTTGTTTTATTTGTTCTTTTAGAAATTCCTTTAAATCCAGTTATTTCAGATATTCTCATTCCTGCTTCAAATCCTAAAAGCATTGCAATCCTATATTGTTTTAATCTTAACTTTTTATACTTACTTTTTGTTTCCCTCTCTATCTTTAAAGTAAAAGCTAGAAGTAATTCAAATTCTTCTTGTGTTATTATCTTTGGTAATTTTTTCATTTTAATTCTCTCCAATATACTTCTCTTTCTAAAAAAACATAAAGTCCAATCATACATGCAACCATAAAAAGTAATGATAAAAAAACAAAATATGGATTTAGATTAATTGTAAAATAAATAGAAAGAATAAGTGAAATAAGATAAATAGAGAAAAAAAAGTAATCAACCATACTCCATCCTTTTACAACCTTCTCAAATTGTTTCTCTTTATTTCCCATCTTTTGTGTTATCTTATATAAGAATTTACCTTTATAAATTTAACTACTTTGCATATATTGGTTAAAGTGTGCATTCATTTATCCTCCGAAATATGAATTCCATTCATTATTATATCTGTAATCTCTTCTGTAGTTTTTCCGTTTCCATATTTATATTCAATAAGTATTTTCATTAGTTGTATTCTTTTCTTTGAATCATCTTTTCCTGTAGAAAAATAATTAGTTTTATTCATTTTCGTTCCTCACTTGTTTTGCGAACATCTTCTGTAAATCTATTTGGATGATAACCTTCTCTCTTACAACCCTCTCTTAACTCTTTGAAATTAATATACATGAAAACATCTCCAATTGTAGTAGAGTTTGAAGGTTCATCATATAAAAAATCTTCATAAGTATGAAGATTCAACCAACAATAATTTTCTTCTAATTTACTTAGTTGTTCTTCCATATCAAAGTAAACAAAACTTCCAGAAATCAAAGCACTTATCATTATAATAACTGCTAAGGTATATCCAGATATTTCTATCTTATCCATTTCTCTCTTCTCCTGTTAAGCGTCGTCCAAATACTTCATTTATTATTACATTTAAAATTTCTATGGGAATTAATTCCCCAGTATAACTAAATTCAATCTCTCCACTTTGAAAATCTGATTCCAATAATTTATTCTTATCCACAAATCCCTTCAATTCTTTGATAGATTCTTTTAGATCTAAAACTCTAACAACATCCACATCATTAAATATTCCCCTGTCTTTTCCAATCTTTTCATCTAAACTCATTTTCGCTTACCCCTTAAATCAATTCCTTTAACTATTCCACATCTTCCTCTTTCCCTTTCATTAAGCCAAGACAATGATATAAAACACCAAACTAATAATGACATTAAAAATAAAATCATTTTCGCTTAATCCCTACTTTACGTTCTTTAAATTCTGTTTCATACCATCCATCAAAATAACCCTTTTCATAATCAGTTAGTTCCTTATTTCCTTTAATAGCCCTTATAATTATTTTATCAATTTTATCCATTTTTACTCCTGTCTTCAGACTTACGAATATTTTCTTCCATTTTATTTTTAATAAGTTTCTCTTTTCTCTTTCCCTTGTAATAATCTTCACCTTCTATCCATTTCCTACCTTTTTTTCCGCCCCTTTTCATCTTAGCACCCCATAAATTTCCCTCACCATCTATATAATACATAAATCCTTTTTCTCTCTTAACCACATTTTTCTTAATCAATTTCTTCATTTGCTTCCCTCTTCTTTCAAATCACGCACTTTTCTTTTCTTTTGCACTTCTTCATACTTTTTCATTCTTTCAAAATATCTTATTGTATCTTCTATTGGTAATTGTTCAAAAACCAAAAACATTAGCTCAGTTTCAAATTCTTTCTTTTGTTTAATTCCTTTTTCACCAGCAATTTTTACTTCTAATCTATGAATCTCTTCTTTTATTTCTTCTAATCTTTTATATGGATTTGTAAATTTACCCATCTTGCCAACTCCTATACTTTTCTAAAATCTTTTTAGCATAAGCAGATGCTTGATTAATTGTCTTAAAAAAGACTTGGTCATCCCAAATACCATCTGTTACATCATGCTTTACAATCCATCCATTTTTTATATAATCAATTTCAATTTTCATGTTTATTACCTCCAGTTCGTTTAAGGTTTAAATTGTGAACTTTCTTTAATGTATATTTTAAATAATCATTCCAGGAAGTATCAATATAAATTTCATTGTCCAGGAAATATTCTTTCCAACAATCTTCGCAATTCTTACTTCCCAATAATTCATAAAGTTCTGCCACACAATCACAATTTCCACAGTTCATTCTTTAGTTCCCCTTTCATTTAATTTGAGTAATTTTATTTTTTTATCTTCAACTAATCCAGACCACGCACCAAGTTTAATTACTTCATCCTCTGTTTTGAACTTTTTAGCTTTTTTTATCCATTTTTGATGACCCTCTTTTGCTTCAACAATATCAGAATATCTTTCTACTGGGTGAGCTCCATTTTTGTCTACAATAGCAGTTTCATAACCTTCATCTGAAGTATATGCAGTTGAGATAACAAAACCATTAACTTCTTCTCTCCCTACCTTCCTATCATCATAATTCCCAATATCTTGTAAAAACTCAAACATTTTTATCCTCACTTCGTTTAAGTTTAGAACTATGAAACTCTGTGAATTCATTTAAAACATTTACAAATCTATTTCCATAAACTATCATTAGAATACCTACAATTAATAATAAGACTGATGCAAATCCAAATATAATTTCATTTATCATTTTTTACTCTCCTGTTTAGATCTATGAATCATATCAATAAAACCCCCAATCCAACACCCATAAGTATTGCTCCAATAATCCAAATAAAATAGATTGTTATTCTTGTTCCTTTACTCATATCTCCATTCATTTTTTACTCTCCAGTTTAGTTTTGCGTCCTTGAATCTTTTGTTTTAGTTCTTCTTTGTCAATCAAAGGATATTCAACTCCTTCTTGCTCTAAATCTTGTCTTACTTCAAAAACTTCAACTTTATCAATCACTTTAAAAACTTCCTCTTTTGCTTGAAGTTCTATCATCAAAAATCTCAAATTTAACATATCTTGTTTTTCTATTTCACTTAGTCTATCTTCCTTATCATAATATCCTCCAGCTTTTGCAAAATCTTCTATTTCTTTAATTTCTTTTTTAAGTTCATTTATTGTTTTCATGCGTTCTTTCTCCCTTTAGCGTCCAGGAGTTCTGGATTCTCAAATTTATTTCCTATTATTTCGCATTCTTTTGAAGATCCCTGTCTTACAAAATAAGGATAGCCACAAAATCCATCAAACATAAATGCTCCATGTTCTTCTAAAAAAATAACAAATCCAATTCTATCAGCTCCTTCAAAATTACCAAAATCATTTATAATATCTCCTTCATAAATCTCTTTTCCATTCTTATCTTTTAGACCCGTAAATTGCAAAACCATATTATGTTCATCTTGAATTATTTTATTTCCACTAACTTGCATTGCCCAATCCATTCTTTTGTGAACTGTATTCCAAACTCTAAATTTTATCTCTCTCATTCTGATTTGTCTCCTAAAACGAATCTACCCATTTAATTATGGGATCTCCCTTGTGTTCTTTATCCCAAACATACCATGCAAATAACCATCCTAATTTTGTTTCTTCCCAATCAATTCTTTTTTTAAATATATAAATTGCCTTTAGATATTTTGAATTTGGTGATTCCAATTCATTCCCTAGATTTTTGACATACCATAACATTGCTAACTTTCTTTTAGTGATGTTTAAAAGGTGTTTTTTTACTTTTGATTGTTCTGTAAATGGTGGATTAGTTATTATATTATTTTGTTTCTTCCCGATATGAAACAAATCCTTTTTTCCACCATATCCATAATCTACTTTATCAGAAGATAAAACTTTAAATCCATTGTTTATTAAAACTTTAGAAATCCGTCCATCTCCACAGCAGGGTTCTAAAATCTCTCCTTCAAACTTTTCAAATTCAAGTAATTTCTTTGTAACATATTCTGGTGTTGTTACTAAATCATTTTTAATATTATTTCTTCTATTTCCACTCAAATCCCTTTGTTCTAATGAACCAATATATTTTTTCATCTTTTACCTCTTTGGCGAATCATCTTGTAATTCTCTTACTAGAAGTTCTAGCACGATAGTTCTTTTTTGTTAAATTAAAAAGGATTGGTTTTTCAGAATTATAATATGCAACTAATTTCTTATCACATTTTTCACACCAAATATTTAAACCAATAGTTTCAATTTTTCCTTCAATTATATCTCCAATTCCAGAACCAACTCTCCATCTATGTCTTTTACATTCTTTATTTTTCATTGTTCGCTTTACTGCCCACAGAAGTCATCCTTTCAGATATTTCTTTCAAATCTTTTAATTTACATAATACCAATGGCTCTGAAAAGTTTAGCTTCAAAAACACTAATAGAGGTATCTTGGCTTCATTTTTTGCTTCTTTAAAGGTTTTATTCACTAAAACTTCTTTTGGATACTTTTTTGAGTGTTTTACTTCAATAAATAATTCTTTATGTAAAGTGTCGCTTCTTGTATGTCTTGAATTTCCACCACTCAATGGAGTTCTTTTTGTTCCAAACATTTCAGCAATTCTTCTTTCTCCTTGTTTCCATGTATTTCTATTCATATTAATTCTTTTCCTGCTAGTTTGTGAATTCTTTCAATAATCCTTCTAAAATGAATATATGGTTCTGCTTCTGCTTTCTTTGAAAACTCCCAATCTTCAATAAAACTTTCTTTCAATCTTCGGATGAATTCTTTAACATCTTCAATACCTAACACATCTTGATAAGGAACTGATTTAATCTTATAACTTAATTTGAAATCAGAGCCAGAACTAGCATTATTAATGCGTTGACGAACTGGCTCTTTGTCCTCACTTACTGGAACATCTAGATGTGTTTTCTCCTGAGAACAATGATTAGACTCTGATGTCTTGTCGTCCCCGAGAGTTTCATCAGAGTCTCTATCTTGCGGGGTTACAACCTTATTCGATTTTTCAAGACTATTATTTGAACATGATGGGCTGTGATAAACTCCTATTCCTTTACATTTGGAGCAACCTTTTTCTTTTTTAGCTAATTGTTCTCTTGCTACTCTATCTAACATCACATTTTTATCTTCGGAAGGTGTGAATTGTTTGCAATCCATATGAGGATGTTCTATAGTTGGTTTTTCACAGTTTTTACATTTCATTTTAAAACTATCTCCCTTAAACAACCTGAACATTTATATAAAGAGTAGGGAAATCCAAAAATATAAACCCACAATGGCATATTACATTGAATACACATCTTCATTTTAAATCGTCCTCGGTGATGTTGAAGAACTTTTTCCACATATCAAATAAAATGAAAATGTCGCAATACTTTTCACTATTCATAGACTTAACCCATTTAATTGCTTCTTGTTTTATTAAATCTCTAAGTACTAGTTCATCTCCATTATAATAAGGAGAAGGAACTTCAATATCTTTCAGTGTTTTTAGTTTTTCCATTTTATTTTTGATTATGAACACCTCGAAGAATCTGAAAACTCCGAGGTGATTGTGGGTCTCGATGAAAAAAAGATTCCGTTAAAATTCTTTCTTAAGTGTCAATTCCAATCCACACGATTGACTATTAAAACCCCCCTTCCGAAGAAGAGGGGAATGGTTGTTTTTATGGCTGTAAAAACTATAATAATTTAGCCAACGATTGTGTAGCTATTCTTATTTCCATCGTTAACAACAACTACTGTGAACTCAACATCTTTCAAAGTGTTATTTTTCCTTGTAGCCAAAGCAACAATTTGTCCGTATGTTGAAGCAGGGCTTTTACCTTTTGCAAAAGTCCAAACCTTTTCTTCTTCGTTAACTAAAACTCTCACTTTGAATTGTGGTTTGTCTTCATAAGGGTCAGCTTCCTCGAGTTCACTTAAAGCTTTAACTTTATGTTGCCCAGTTGTAGGTTTCCAAAATAGAGAACCTTCTTCAGGCTTAAAGTCTTCAAGCTTTTTTTGTTCTACTTCATAGTCTATACTCATTTTAAGCATTTCTCCTATAATTTAATTACCCCAACCACTTGAGATTCGTGATCTATTTTTAATAGTTGAGAGGTATTTTAATCCTTTATCTACTTCTTCAAATTGATATTGATTTCCTACATTATCAACATAAGTTAATATATTATTTTCCTTGCTTAAAAATTTTAAATATTCTAATTCTTTTTTTGTATAGACTATATGATCTAATTTCATTTTCTTGTCACAAATTTTTCAAATTGGAAGCATTCATTAAACCAATTATGAGGAAAGGTATAAACACATTTTGAACATTCCCATTTTGTATCTAAATATTTACTCTTAGATAAATGTAAATAAACATCCCTACAATAAGGACATTTTATATCAATTATTTCCCTTCCCATTTTCATACCTCTTTAATAATTCTTCAGCAGTTGGATGATCATTTTGAATAATATATTCTTCATTAAGTTTTTGTAGTTGTTCTATAGACATGTTTTCAAATATCATTTTTGATATCCAGTATGTTTTAACTTCAAATGTGAATTAAGATTTGATTCAACGTGTTTTGCTGAAGTCCCTTTAATTTCTTTATTAGGACAAGCTGGACAATTAATAAAGAATTGAAATTGTGGTTTATCTTCTAACTTCCTCTTTTTTATTTCCATAACTCTTATACGGATTAAGGGTATTTAAATGTTTGTGTAATCAATCAATATAAAGTAAAGAAATTAAGGCAACTCAGTAAAGCTTAAAGATGTTGTAATATTCTGTGGGCATATTCTATTATTAAGTGCAATAGATGTAAAATTAAAATTATTTAATCCAGGATTCATAGTAAAATTAGTATTATTTAAAATAGGTGTATCTTTCCATAATTCAAAAGTAACATCACCATTTATAGTACAATTACCAGGATCTAAATTAGTTACATTAATATCTATTACATAATTCATATTTGTAGCCCCATTCTGATTAACTACTGTAAGATTTTGAGTATTAGTCAAAGATTCACTAACATTAGATATTTGATCTGATAAATCAACTAATACAAGTAAAGTCCCTTGAGATCCCACCATTTCATAATTAACATCTTTATCATAAGAAAAAGTAAAGAATGCAAAAACTCCTGCACTTAACATTATAGTTATAGCCAAGAATAGAAATACATTCAATTTCCCCATCTTATTTCTATAAACTCGAACTATTTAAGTATTTAGGTTTTTTCCTGTTTTGCTTGTAAGGAAATTTCTTATTTTCTTTAATTTTATGTTTTTTTGTTGATCTTTGTTCTGGATTAGTCATTTTTGTTTCTTTACAAGCTTCACAGGTTTAACAAGTATGTTCATTTAATTCTCTATGTAATAATAAGTGAAACTACCTGTGAAACTGGTTAAGCCTGTTATTAATTCCATGAGATACTATGCCAAACTCTTCCATTACCCCCTTTACCATCATACATCCAACTAAAATATTTAGTTCCATCTTCATACCCTAATTTTTTCATATCTAATCCAACAGAAGTTTCAGACATTTCTCTATGCCTATTTTCTTTACACCACTCTTTAAATTTTTTATTGAAATCATTTTTAGTTATATAACCATTCAAATCTTCTTTAACAAATAATTCCATAAATTTTCCTAAAAAATTACTCTTAGATTCATACTTTTCTTTCCTTTCTTCAATAGTTCCTTCATTCGTAAATTCTCTCTTCTTTAAAAGTTGATTTAAAATTATAACTGAATTTGTTGCTAAATTTTTATATTCTTCTTTTGGAATATCATCCAATATGTCTTTCTTCTCTGAAAATGAATTTGGAAAGTCAATCAAACACCATCTACGATAGAATCCAATTGTTTTATCAGTAGTTGTTGGTAAATTGTTTGTGGCAATTATAATTTTAGCATAGTTTTTATCATCAAAAGGATTTTTGTTTTTATATTCAAATCCTATAATATCTCCACCAGTTAATTTTTTAATTATAGATGTCTTACTCATTTCATTGAAGTTTGTTTCACCCATCAAACAAACTAACTTTTTGTGTAATCTTGTAACTTCAAATCTTGAAGTCATTAAAGTATCTAATTCTGTTGAACAAACATTATATTCTCCCACAAATCGTTGTAGTAATTCTAAAAATTTACTTTTACCATTCATTCCAGAACCAATAAAACAGAAGAGCCTATTTATAGGATAATCAGGAATGAGTGAATAAGCCAATATTTCGTACAAAAGTGGAATATATGATTCACCAACCCATTCTTTGAAGATTTTGTCCATGATGGGTGTCTGTGGGTCTCCTGAGACATCCCAAGGAATAGGGTTAGTTACAAAATATTCTGGAGTTGCTTCAAAACTTTCTCCAGTTTTAATATCATATATTTTATTTTTGAATTGTATCCATGTTTTTTTAATGTCTTTAGGAATCATTAACCTACCTTTTTGTTTTAAAGCATTTAATATCTCAGTTCTATTTTTAGAACTAATTGTATCTTCATTAGTAACTTCAGCAATCATATTAAGAATGTCTGTTTCATCAACAATTTCCCATTTTGTTTCTTGAATATTCCAAAGCCAAAACATTCCTGCTTTGTCATAAAATAATGGTTGAATTTCATTAAATTCTTCTGCTTGACCTTTTTTTGTAAATAATTTACTTGCTTTTCTAAAAGTATGATAAATAAATCCATCCTTATTTTCAAATGTTGTTTTATCTTTATTTTCTTTTAAATTCAAAGAATTATAATCTATTTGCTCACCTTCAAAATATTCAATAGGTGTTTCCCTTTCAAAAGAATACTTCCAATGGGGTGCAAACATAACTGCAAAAACTTTTTTAGAAGAATGAAAATTTAAATCTATTTCAGCATCCTTTGGACAAATCCATTTTAGAAATGTTTTAACTTCTTTATCTTTCATATCTTTATTAAATTCAACCCAAAGATAATCACTTTTACCTTTATGAGTTGACCTAATAAAACCCCAACCAAGTTCTTTGAGTTTGGTATAAACTTTCTCTAAGTTCTCTTTTGCTTTTTCTTCAGGTTTATCATCAAATTCAATAATAGTCCTATTTGGTAATCTTCCAATACAATTAATTTCAGTTCTAAATTCTTTATATTTTTTTCTTTCTGTTGACCATTTCATTTTATGTTTTCCGTCTTCAGCAATAGAATAAATAATTCCTTCTCCTAGATAATCTTCCAACCAAGATTTATGTTTTTTTACAATAGAATCTAATAATTCAATTTCTCTAAATCTTTCAAATGCTATCATCTCCAAAAACCTCTTCTTTAATTTTAAATGATATTTCTCTAAATCTAAAATGTAAATTTTTTAATCCAGATATACTTTTTTGTAATCCTATAATTTCAATCCAATCAGATTCTAAGTCAAATTCATAATGAATGAATTTTAAAAATTCTTTTAATAATTTTTTATCATATTCTTTATGACAATCTTTACATAATAAATGTCTTCCATCTTTATCTGTCCCACCAATATATTTTGGAATGTCATGGCTTTCTTGAAGTTTACTTCTATCAAATTCTTCCTTACAAATTGAACAAGGATAATTCATTCTTCTTCCTCTCTTGGTTTATAAATAAATGGCTTTATTGAATCTTCTTTAATATCTTCAAGAAGAAATGGAAGTTCCCCTTTTTTAAATTCCATAAGAACAAGAGTTAATTTTTTTTCATTAATATCAATAACAGTTCCGTTATGCCACTCTTCATTTTCTAAAGAGAAATGCACAGCTATTCTTTTTTCAAAATAATAAAGAAAATTTCTATAATTTCTCAACCCCTTATCATTTATCATTTCTAACTCAAATCTCTTTTATTTATAAATATATCGTTAACAAAACCCCTTGGGACACAATGAAAAACCAATTAGCAAGTTTTTACCACAAAAGGAGGAAAGTCCCAAGAGGAAAAAGAGGTGACCCGTGAGGGACTATGATTATTTAACAAAATCCTTGCTAACAAATCTAACAGATTTAGATCCAGATGGAGAAATAGCCACAGCCATTCTTCTGCCACTCTTGAACACTAAATCAAACTTATCAGTGCTAAAAGGTTTTTTCGTCCTTAAATCGAAAAATTTTAATTTTACCATTATGTTTTTATTTCTTCTTTTTATTTTTGAGTTTGAAATCAAAACTCTTGAAAGATTTATCTAACAATTTAAATCCTTCTTTGACATCAGACTTCTTTACAATCTCTATTTTATGTACCATTATAAATTACTTGCAATTTGCTTTTGGGCTTTTAGTAAACCAAGTCCAGCAATAGTTGTAATTCCTAATCCAACTATGTCTTTAGTCTTTACTTTCTTTTTCTTTGCAACCTTTAAACTTTCTGCTGTTAAAGCTAATATTTGAGCAGCTCTGGAAACATCTAAAAGTGCTGTGACTCCATTTGTCATTTCTTATTACCTTTTCTTCTTTGGTCTTCCGACCTTTTTCTTTGCCATTCTATTTTTTGACTTTCTTAAATTTAGTTACTTCGACAACCTTGTTATTTTTAAAGCCAAGACGAATATCTTCTTTAAATCTAAACCTAGTTGGTTTTACACCTTTCTCTTTAAACACTACTTTAACCTTTTTTAATACCATTTTCTATTGCAAATATTTAGATTAATCACACTCCAAACTTTTCTCTAACAACTGGTAATATAGATAATACTACAAGTGCTATAGCAAACATTAGTATAATTAAATTTGCCAAAGCTCTTCCACCTGAACTACCTATAAAAGTTTCTGGTTCATATACATAGCTTACATTCCATTGTTCATTTTCAAATAAAGCACTATCAACTTGAAGTCTAGCAGTTAAAAGTCCATTAACTACTTGATTGTCAAGAATAGTGAAATTCCCAGAAGTTATTACTAGTGGATGTCCTACTGTTCCATTAGTTAGATTAAATGCTACAAAACTGGTTACAGCTCTTCCATTCAAATTTACAGCTCCACCATTAGCAGGTGCTGTAATTGTATCATTAGGTGAAACAATTACAGTATTTACTACATCCCCTACATTTTGAGCTGAAGATTGTAACAAAATTAATCCAACAACTAGAACTATAAACAAACCAATAAATACACCAATTTGTGAAACTTGTGATTGTCCTTTTTTATTCATTCATTATCACATCCAAAGTTTCAAAGATCATTTAAAAAATAATTGTTTTTTTAATTTATTCTTTGATTTTAAAGCACTATTTTTTACATGCAATATATTTTTCTTTTCTGTAAAAATATTTTTATCTGGATGAAAATTACCAAATAAAGAACCACTACTCTGTGCTAAATTAATTTTTTCCATTTTCTTTTTTATAGCTTCTTGTCTTCTGATTTCTTGAAATCTTTCAAGGTTTCTTTCGTGAATACTTTTTTCCCTATCATCTAATATCTTTTGAATCCTTCTGGATTTTTCTTCGGCTTTAAAATCTTCGTCTTTCTTCAAACCTGAAAGAGCAGATCTTAAAAAACCCATATTAATTAATATAATTTAATTGTTTATATATTTATCGTATAGTTCATTATCTTGTTACCACCTTTGAAATTGCGTGACTTGCAGTCATTCCTGCTATCACTACTACTATTAAATATAAGGCTGGGAAATAATCTGCTAAGATAACTGCGAATAATCCAAGGAAAACTAATGTAACTGATTTAGGAATTTTCAATGCTGCAGTTACTCCACCGATTGCTATAAAAGCCATAAACATAAAAATCTCTACATTTCCAGCTAGAGAATTAATTAAAATTCCTTTTAAATCTAGTGGTTCAAAAAATGTCATTTTTTATGTTTTCATTCTCTTTCAATTTTTTAATTGTTTTTTTTATATTCATTTTATCAATCAATTCCACGAAAATAATCTACTAAAGCAACTATGAATCCTATTGTGAATGGTAACATCAATAAAAACATGATTGCTGAAATCCATGTCTGTCCGAGACTGTTTGCATAAATCATTATTGAAATACCTGTCTGTACAAAAATTACAAATACTGTTGTAATTAAAGGCAATACAATTATGTTTTCTGGTTTTGCTCTTGTTAACAATCCTGCTATTACAGCACCTGTAGCTGCAGCAATTGTGATTAAAATTCCAGCACTACCAAACGTAAAATCAAAAAGTGAAGAGTTAGTTATACCCACTTGTGAAACTGTTGCATCAGAATTAAATACTAACCCTAAAATATTAAACATAGCATCAGTTCCTGTTGGAAGCCCTGCTATTTTTAGAAGATAAATTAATCCTACACTAATGAAAATATATTTCCATACTTTAGCCATTATCTAATTACCTCCGAATACAAAGTTCCAAGGAATATTAAGCCGACAAATATTGTAGGAAAGTTAGGAATTGCATTTATTGGGTTGGGCATTATTCCTAGAGCTACATCAAAGAAGGCAACTAATGAAAATACAACTATTGATATTCCTGGGGGACTTGTTATCCCAAACTTCACACTTACAATTCCTGTTGATATTAAAATAATTAGAAATACAATTATTCCCAATCCAAAATCATCTAATCCAAATAAACCTGAAGTTAAATAAATACTTAAATCATTAAAGAATGTTAAGACACTGAATCCTTCATTTTCTAAATTAAACACTAACCATATTCTTGTTACATTTGTTTGGTTTCCTGTAATAGTCCAGAAAACTTCCATAATAAGATTTGTATTATTTCCTGTGTTAAGTGTTTGAGATAATAATCCCCCAGTACCTGTAGTGGAAGATGTCGAATTAAATATAGTTCCTGTAGAATTTCTTAATACAAAACCAAATTCTTCTAAAATATTAAATGTTGAAACTAAATCTAAACTGAAATTTACATTTGTACCATTTACTAAAGTTAAATTATTAGGAGTAATTGTGTAATCTATTCCAATAGTTGTATCAAATTGATTAATTGTTGTAACAGTCCCCATAATAATTGTAAATGATGTTTGAGTGGGAACTAGTGTTGTGGTAACTCCAGTAAGTCCTGTTTTAGAGAAAGAGAATACATAAGTTGTATCTGGATCTAGGAAGTAAGTTATTAATCCAGCGTCGTCGGTAATTCCACTAGAAATAATATCCCCATCTTTAGTTACATTAGAAGATACTCCACTAATTACTTGTTCAGCAGGATCTACTACTTGGAAAGTTACAAAAATACCATCAACAGTTGGAAGTAAAAATAATGTTTGTTGAGTTGTTGTATTTGTTAAAGTTAATGGACTTGGATTAAATTTTCTTTGTTGACTTATTGAATTTGTATAATCTAAATCTACTGAAGTAGTTACTGTTTGATTGGATGGACTAAAACAGAAAGCATAATTTAAAGCTTCTGTTGAATTAGAGTAAGATAAAGTTCTATTTATACTACCAGTACCTAAGAAGTATTGCCATGAAGAACTTACTATACTTGCATTTACATCTTCTTCAGAAGTTGTTTCATTCTTAAAACTGAAATTAATATATTCAACATTTTGCGGAGATGCTTGACAAAATGTTAAATTAATCCCAGAAACTTCTTGTTGATTATTTGCAGAGGGTTCTTCAAATTCTGCAGTTGTTACATTAAAGAACCAAGTATTATTTCCTGAACCTAATGGAATATCTATTGTTGAAGATACATTAAAATTATTTCCACCAGTGTTTGTTATTGTTCCACTTCCTTTATTATCTCCTGCATAGATTAAATTTGCGGAAGAAGGATCATCTGTTCCATTAGTTGTTATGTTTATTGTATAAGATTGTGTGGTTGTTTCAAAAACAAAAGCTTCAAATGTAGAGGTATTTTCAAGAAATTTAGAGAACTTAAAAGTTACATTATCTTGACCAACATCACCATTACTAGAATTTGAAAATACTATCCAAGTATTAAGTCCTAATACAGATGTTAAACCAGTGAAGTTTTGAGTACAATCATTATCGCTAGAATTTGTAACTCCACCATCTATAGAAAACCAACATCTAATTCCTGCAGAATCAACAGTAAAGTTTAATTGAGTTTGTTCAGTAATAAAACTTATATTTTCTGGGGAAGTTATATTTACTGTAGGAGTTATTGGTAAAAAAGTTATTCCATCTCCCCCATTAAATAATTGTATAACTTCTGCTGAACTTAAACTTCTATTCCACCATCCAAATTCATCAAATTCTCCAGGAGTTATGGCTACTACGCCACCAGCTTGATTTCTTCCTGCTAAGAAGAAAGCTACATCATTAAAATTAAGATTTGTTGTAGCAGGATCAGTTCCATTAGCCTCACTTATACTATCAAAATAAATATTATAAGTATCTAAAGAAGTATCCCTAACTATTGTGTGCATGTGCCAAAGTCCATCATTAAAATTACTTGTTTCTGCAACATTTACATTATCTCCACCAGCTTTAAGACGATAATTTGCTCTTAATCCTGCTAAATACTCAACTCCAATAGCACTTCCATCTCCAGCTATTGTTCCAAAAAATTCACGAGACGCTTGAACACTTTCATTTGAATTATACCAAAAAGAAATAGAAAAATTATCTGTTACTGAATAGTTAGTTCTATATGTTGTATTTGCTGATTCATTAGTTCCACCAAAATTTAAACCATTCCCAATTATTCCTTCTTGCCAATCAGCATCTTCAGTATTAAACGAAGTTCCGTTAGGTAAATTTCCTGTTACATCTGGTATAGCAGTTCCAGCTCCCTGTTCAAAATTATAATAAAAAACTAATAAATCATTAAGCTCTGCTGTCCATACAGAATATTCTGGCATTCTAACTCCAAACCAAGTTGGGATAAATTCTATATGATCTCCAGAATAAACATCTGCAATAACTTTTATTGTATAATTTCCTTTTGGAAGTGGTTGAGAAACATCTAAATCTTTCCATTCAGTTACATCAACAGTTTCATATCTTAATATAACTCTACTACAATTCTCTATTGTTGTTCCATTGCCTAATTTTTCATCTACACAATTTATTTGATAAATTGGTTTTTCTTTTGTTCCTATTACTACTTCATATTGAAAAAAGAATTGTCTATTTATACTTGCGTTATTATCTTTCAAATTATAAAATTCCATTTCTTTAAAGACATTAGAATAATCATCAGCATAATTTTCTATAAAGAATCTTGCAACTGTTTGATTTCTTCCAGGAAAAGTTGAAACTACATGTGGAGTTAATGGAGTTATCTTTGCTATGTCTTCTCCTATCAAAGGAAGATTGAAAGCATTATGAACTATTAAACTTCTATCTGTTTCATTAAAAGTTTTCACATTATCAAATTCAAAAGCACTTATACTTCCCACTAAAAACACTGAAAAAAAGATGAACATTACTATTACTTTAATGCTTTTCGTTCCTGAGAACGGCTTAGAATTCATTTTATTTTCTCCCTTTTATGAATTTATTTACAACTAAACCGAAAGTTACACTGATAACTAAAATAATTGATATTGGAACTATTAAATCAAATCCTAAACAAGTTAATTTAAATCCATCAGATATTGCACTAGAATCAACGCAATTAATTCCATTTATTGTTCTACTTAAAGTTATATCATCTTTGTATAAATTAATTGATGACATTCCAACTATGAAAATAAATATTGCAGTAACTATTGCTAAACCTGCTTGTCCTTTTTTATTCATCTAAACTTTCCCCCAAAGAATATAGCAAAAGCAATTGCTATTAATCCAATCAGGAAATAGAACATTCCCATATCAACTGCAACACACGCTGTTTTATCAAATGAAGATATAGAACTATTATCACAATCCATTCCTGTAGAGTGCATTGTTTGATTTAACACTGCTTGTCCTGCTGGAGCAGAACCTACAATTAAAACTATGATTGCTATCATAATCATAAATGTAAAGATTAACATTTGCCCTTTGTTATTCATTTTTTCTTTCTTCTTTTTTTTATTTTAGGGAATATTCCTCTTGGAATTTTTCCTTTGAATATTTTTAATTGTCTAACTTCTGTAGGAGAATCAAGTCTAAACTTTCTACGTTCTACTTGGAATAACGGATTTACTTTACTTGGTCTGAATTTAAATGAAGCGTTGAAAGGTTTAATATCTTTTATCTTTGATTTCTTTCCAGTTGGTTTTAATAAAAATGATGCCTCTATATTTTTATCAACAAATTTCTGTGCTTTCTTTAAAGCTTTAAATGGTGGAAGTCTCTTTCCTATAACTTTTCTTTTTTTTAATTTCATTCCAACAATAATATCTACAGCATTCTTTTTTCCTAATTTTTGAATAGCCCTAATTAAATCTGTTTGTTTTACTCCTTTAGGTAATTTAAAAATAGGTATTGGTTTTTTTGGTTTTGCTCTAACTATTTCTTTTGAAATAGGTCTTTGAGTTGAAACTAATGAAGAAAATAAAGCTTGTGCTGCTTTTTGTTTTGTTTTTGTTTCTTCCGCTAATCTTTCAACTTCTTTTGTTGGTTGAAAAAAAGTTTGACCTTGAACTAATAAATCTACTTGTGTTGTAATTACTCTTTGTTTCTGTCTCTCTTGTTGTTTTGTTTGTTGTGCAGAACTAACTAAAAATAATTCTGGTTCTTTAAATTTAACTTTTGATAGTTTTTGTTTACCTAAAACAACTGTTTCTTTTTTTACAAATCTTTGGAAGACAGAAGTAGGAGTTTGTTTTGGAGTTAAAATAACTCCCTCTTGTGATAAAAAATCTTTAAAAATAGATTGAGCACCTTTTCTTCCATAAGTTCTTTCTAAAAATTTTATTGCTCCTTGAGTTTGTTGTTTTCTTAGTTTAGCATCTTTAGTTTTACTAATTTCTTCAAATATTTTTCTTACATCAGATACTTTTTGACCTTGTGTTTTCTTAGTTCTTAATACATCTTGAACTTTAGCTAAATCTATTTTCTTTTTTTCTTGTTTTTTAAAGAAATCCTCAAGTAATTGAAATCTTCCTGCTTGTCCTTTTTTTCCTTTTGGAAATA
>SDBV01004652.1_pt1 | contig 19627 bp, 17 predicted proteins | sample 2277081 | NCBI WGS metagenome assembly SDBV01 (sample SAMN10402039, study PRJNA504765) | marine sediment metagenome | isolation source: marine sediment core GS10_PC15, 223 cmbsf | place: Arctic Ocean: Southern Knipovich Ridge | collected 2010
GATCATACCTGGCAGCATCAAACGAACACTACCATTCTCGACAATGTACACAGTATCCCCACATTCAGGCAACTCTATAACGAGGGGAAAATAGTCAGCGGAGGCTTTTTGTCCGGAGCTTTAAAAAATCCAGCAGAGTACCAAAAATACCGACTCGTTTCTCTTGAGGAGTTTGAAAGGATACTTGATCTCTTTTTTGACGTAATGCACAAGCAGCTCCAGGACAAGAAGCGGTGGTTCGCATCATCAGAAAAACTTAAAAAACTCCTGAACAAGACCGATTCCTCCTTTATTCCCTTCGTTCAAAAAATGGTTGTACCGGCCGGAACCACCTGTATGTGCAAAGGGGACCTTCATGGTGATTTTCATTCACTCGCAACATCTATAAAGCAGTTACAACAAATGGGTTATACAGAGAAAGAAAATCCGCTTAAAATAATCGATCCCCATTTTTATCTCATTTTTCATGGCGACTATGTTGACCGTGGTATTTTCGGGGTTGAAAATATCTATCTTCTTATGCTTCTCAAAATTCACAATCCAGACCAGGTCATTCTCATCCGCGGGAACCATGAAGATCCTGATATTGCTGGCGTGTATGGGTTTTCCCATGAATTTTTTTCAAAGTTTGCCGATGCACAGCAAGAGGACGTTCAGCGGTGTTATGAGAAAATAGCAAAATTCTACGCCCTCCTGCCCGTTGTACTCTATCTTGGCTGCGGAACAGATACACATAAGAACTTTATCCAATGTTGTCATGGCGGCCTTGAGATTGGCTATAATCCGAAGCATTTTTTGAAAAGCAATACATCATTCCATATCATAGAGATGCTTAATCGCGCAACCGAATGTCAGACATTGCCCCCCTTTACGGTTGTAGAGAAAAGTTGGTTTGGGCAGCACAAAGAAAACTCTCTTGCCTCTTATTGTGAGAACTTTAAACCGCTCACCCCCACTGTCCCTTCACCGGTCGGCTTTATGTGGTATGATTTTGCCGTAGACCCTCGTCGCAAGACAAGTTTCAATCCTGCTCGGGGTCTTGAATGCAACAAAGATCTTACCCATGCCGTACTAAAAGCAGCGAGTACAGAAAAAAACAGGCTATGCGCTATAATCCGTGCCCACCAGCACTGTCCACGTAACGATGATCCGATGATGAATCTCTTATTAAAATCGAACGGGTGTGCCCAACTATGGCAGGAAAAGAAGCTGCTGGGCACTATACAACCGGGAACGGTCTTCACCCTGCTGCTTTCGCCCGATAGCCTTTATGGAACCCCTGGCGTGTATGGTACTCGATTTTCGGGATTTGATTATGATACCTCTCTTGTCCTCACCACAGGAGCTACTCTCCCAGACTGGAGGGTGAAGATACTCAATAACAAGGTATATACGAAAGAACAGGGTCCTACACTCCCTTTCTGAACAGATCCATGTTTAAGTAGCTTATGCTGTTCGTTGGCCATCAGGTATCTACTATGCCCTGAATACCCTCTGGCTTTTAATCCTCGTAAAAGTTACTCCAGGAGTTTGTCGATCTTCTTTTCAGGGGCCTGCTTAATACGATTAATATTATGTGCATAAATGAGCGTCGTATTAATATCGGAGTGACGGGCCATCGCACGGGCCTCCTGAGGAGTAGCACCAGCCAAGAGACTCAAGGTAATAGCGGTATGACGAAGACTATGAGCAGTTAAGCGCGAATCGTCAAGATTTACTTTTTTCAATCTATTTTTAACGATCCGTGATACTGAGCGTGTCGTAAGTGCCTGACCAAAGTTCTTCGTACTATGGGAGACAAAAAGAGGATCCTCATTTTTAATACTGCTACGCGCTTTAAGATAGTCCATAATCGGTGTTAGTGTATACTCAGTCAAAAGAACAAGCTCATCCTTCGCATCACGCCCCTTACCGTGAATAAAGAGGACCGTTTCACCCCCTTGGCTTCTCATGTCTTCTCGTAAAGCACGTACAACTTCTATAGTCCTTAATCCGGTACGAATCATAAGATTAATCAGAGCATAATCTCTTTTTCCTGCCAAGGAGCGGCGTTTAATCGAGTTGAGAATCATTTTTGCCTGATCGACTGTGAGGGCATCCTTTTTAAAGCCTCGCTTGCGGGTAGGTCCCTTAATGCCCCGTGCGACATTAGGATGCATCTTGCTCATTTCAAGCCATTCAAAAAACCGACGGACCGCAGTCAGATAACCCCCTATCGTAAATGCGGCAAGCTTTCGTTCATTTTTAAGATAGTCTTTATACTGAAGCAATTGTTCCCGCTCAATAGCAGTAATTCCCGCTTTTTTACACCAGGAAAAGAACTCTTTTAGCTGCCTCTGATAGGTATACTTAGAGGACCGGCGGATATCGAGGGAATTTAAAAATGGCTGTATATGTTCTTTTAAAAGCACTGATTCCATAGGCAATGAACTCCTTTGCCCCTCTAGCATAGAGAAAAGACAGCTATTAATCAATGCCTATATTTTCGTACGAGTCTCAAGGGCAGTCCAAATCTTCTTGTAATCTCTTCCACGTGTTATCTGCTGAAGCTCTTGAGAAAAAAGGTGCTGATGCGCTAAAAATACATACCCGATACGACGCGGATTTTTGTAACGGACTATCTTCGCCAAATCGAAGCAGAACGGCTTAAGCTGCGGATCGGACTGAAAAAAAATAATGAGCTGAGCTGCCCAGTATTTAATAGGCTGATCAGGCTTTTTGCTAAGATCCATAAAGTCATCCAGAAAGGCTTCTGGTGTCTTATACTCAAGAACGTATTTCGTCCGTTGTGCTTTTTCAGCACTCACAGTAGCACAAACCATTATCAAAAAAATGGATACAAAACCGATTTTTACCCGTAGCCCCTTCATATGTCCCCCCTTGATTCAGCTATTTTTATTAAGCATAAGGAGTCTTGAAACCTATTTACAATACTTTCTTTTACTGCTTTAATATTCGTCCAAACTCGACTCCTAGAGCCATAAAGGCATTATTCTCGGTTTTTTACCGGTGTCCTTTGGACCTGATAATCATGAGAAAATACTTCCCATCTATAAAAATTAAGTGTAGAGTATCAATCAGCAAGGGAGATTCCATGGTAGGTACCGAAAAACACTCGACTCTTTATACCTTTGTTTCGGTCATCATGATCTGTGTCATGATAGGCATGATCTTTATCTACTCTTCAAGCTCAGTCTATGCCCTTGAAAGGCTCGGCTCATCTGATTACTATTTAAGAAAGCAGGTAGTCGGCCTTGCACTCGGTATAATCGGTCTTTTTATTGTACGTTTTTTACCCCTAGAATTTATAAAGCAGTCTGTCCCTTGGGTATTTTATGGTACCTTTTTTTTAACGACACTTACGCTCCTTCCCGGTTTTGGCCAATCGATTCATGGCTCGCATAGATGGATCTATATCGCCGGATTTAATTTTCAGCCAAGTGAAGCATTAAAAATGGCATTTATCGCCTACCTCGGCTATCTTCTTGCTAAAAAGCAGTATAAGATAAGCTCATTAATACAAGGATATATTCCCCTACTATGCATCATGGGCATAACTGCCCTCCTGCTGCTTAAGCAGCCCGATTTTGGCCAAGCTGCAACGATCTGTATGACCTCATTCCTCCTTTTTTTCCTTGCAGAATGCAAAGCAAACCATATCTTATGGACTCTCAGTAGCCTTGTACCGGCAGCCGGAATCCTTATTTATCTAAAGCCTTATCGGATGCAGCGAATTCTTACTTTTTTAAATCCATGGGCAGATCCACAGGGCACCGGATTTCAGATTATTCAGTCGTTAATCGCTATCGGATCGGGTAATGTGACAGGCGTCGGTATTGCACAATCGAAGCAGAAGTTTTTTTATTTGCCGATGCAGCATACCGATTTTATTTTTTCCATCATCGCTGAAGAGACTAGTTGTATTTGTACTTCATTAATAATTGCACTCTTTATCCTCTTTCTGTATACCGGCTTAAAAATATCTACATCCTTGCATGATCAGTTCAGTTATTACACAACCACAGGCTATGTGTTATTAACGAGCCTCCAAGCCTTAATTAATCTTTGTGTAGCAACCGGACTTATACCCACAAAAGGGCTGAGCCTCCCCTTTATTAGTTATGGAAATTCATCGCTGCTCTGTAATTTAGTTATGCTAGGGCTTATTATCAATTTTGTGTACAATAATGAACAGCATATAAGCTATTATTAACACTTGTAAACCACATATGATGGTTAGTCAGATAGCAAGCCAAAAAGTTAAGTGGAGATTCATCAGTAGACAAATCTTTCATAACAATCCAGTAAGCTCGTTATTGGAGAAATCAAGACTTATCAGCCCAGTAAACAGACCTATCACTTCTGGGAGCTCCTTCAGAAGATTATTAGTTGACATTCCCAGCTTTTAAACCGAAGATTCTTGCTTCGCCGGGTGACCGTCGTCATTCCCTCCACAAGCTTTGAGACGACATGCCCTGCCGCCTTATCAAATATTGTCACCTTGGCTTTTGATGACAATTCTTAATTTATAGACTTTTTCTAAGAAAGCAAGCATCAAAAGCTACCTTTTTAAACTTTGCTTTGCGCTTTACATCCAGCAGCTAAAGCAACTGGTTTTACAACGCAGCAAGGAAATACATTCAGCGTTCTTAGCTCAATAGGCCGACCTATCTCCGCGGGAGCCCGGAAAAACAATGAGGTGGTATGCAGGGCATACTGAATAAACCAATTTAGCAAAGCCATGAATTGCTCGTTATGAACTACTGAGCAGCTTTCTTGAAATCCTTATCCCAATGCAAAACAAGATCGGTTAAAAGTCTTATGCCAAAGCCGGTTGCCCCAGGACGTAAGTAGGTAAGATCGGGCACCCCAAAGGCCACACCTGCTATATCCAAATGAACCCAGGGTGTCTTATTACCAACAAAGTTCTGCAGAAAAAATGCAGCCGTAATTGAACCGGCCATGTATCTTTTACTTCCAATATTGCGGACATCGGCAAAGTCTGATCGTATAGCCGGTTTATAGTCATCATCCATAGGAAGGCGCCATACCTTATCACCTGAATGCTCAGAGGCTTTCAGCACACGCGCAGTTAATGCATCATGCTGGCTAAAGAGTCCTGCATAAAAAGGACCTAAGGCGGCAGCACAGGCTCCCGTTAACGTAGCAAGATCTATAATTGCATCCGGTTTATAGGTAGTCACCGCATAGGCAAGTGCATCTGCTAATATGAGGCGCCCTTCAGCATCAGTATTTGCGACTTCGATCGTTTTGCCATTGAAGGTCCTAATAATATCGCCCGGCTTGAGCGCCGTGCCACTCGGCATATTTTCCACCATAGGTGCAATCGCAATAACGTTGATCTTCGGTTTATATTGTGCGATTACCTTCATAGCCGATAGTACAATCGCTGCACCGGACATATCCTCTTTCATCGTTTCCATGCTAACCGGAGGCTTAAGTGATAGGCCGCCCGAATCGAAGGTTACTCCTTTGCCGACAAGGCAGAGCGTTGGAGCTTTAGCAGAAGCCTTATATTCAAGAACGACGAGGCGCGGTTCATGCTCAGATCCACGACACACACCTTCAATTCCCCCCATACCCATTTTAGTGATCTCCTTTTTACCAAAGATCTTCGCCTTAAGACCGTAGTCCTTTGCAAGCTTTTCGGCCTGTCGAGCAAAAATAGGTGGCGTCAATGCTGAAGGAGGCAGATCGCACCAGTAGCGAGCAGTATTAATCGCATCGGCAATACAGAGGCCAAAATCTATGCCCTTTTGCACAACGTTACTGTATTTTTTCGATACGCCAATAACGGCCTTAATCTGCCATCTGAATTTTCGATCATCACTCGTTATATAGTCATCAAAGTGATAAGCAGCCTTATGCATAATGGTTGAGGTTTCCTGGGCAAGCCGCTCATAGGATAGGCTCAGTACCGCAGGATCGGGAAGATCGAATGTGAGACTAGTAAATTTATGAGACTCAGCTATGCGTACCAACGTGCCTACCGCTCTGCGGTATGTTTCAATGTTGTCATAACCACTCTTAAGATCGCCAAGGCCAAGAAATATAAGATATACGGCCTTATCTTTCACTGTTCCCGTTAATATAAGAGAACTCCCCGCCTTTCCGGTGAAGCCTCGCTCTTTAAGCGCCTGCTCCCAAGCAGGATAGAGGGTCGAGACAGTTTTACGCAGTTGAGCCGGATCAAAAGAATGATCAACAAAGAAAGCATACGCACTCGCCTTCCTTGAAAGAAGGGCGCGCTTTGAGAGAGTAATCTGTATCATAGAATTATCCTTAGATATGATATTCAAAGTTTTTTCTTATCCCGTTTCACTTTTTCCTGCGCCTTAGTACGATAGCTTCCATCAAGCATACGTTGTATAAAGCGATCTACTCTGTAAAAATAAGTATGCATTTGCCTGAAAATCGTATCATAGTGGCGCCGTCCCTGGGTATCGATCCAGCATCGCTTATACCCTCGCGCGCCCTGATACACCGACAGTATTGCTTCCTCAGGAACCTTATCATCATTAATACAGCCTATAAAAAAGCAGGGAACCGTCACATATTTTATGGCTTCCTCAGGATACACTGGGCAAATACAGGTATTGATATCACCCACATCATACTTTGTAAAAGTACGAAGGACCGTTTTAAGAGCCGACTGCACATAGGAATTATAGGCATAGGTTTTTAGAATAGAGCTTCCTGGCAGTTGCTGTTCATAGCCAAACATAGTCATTTTGAGCTGTTTTACGCCACGATCAATCACTTTGTCACTTGAGTCAAAAGGACAGTCTAAAATCATTGCATCGAAGAGATTTCGTTCTCTTGCTTGCGCTATAATTGCCGCTACAGCACCCATCGAAAAACCATATACGATAAGAGGCTGGTCCTTTAATTCAGGATGATTCTTAATAAACCTCGCAGCAGCGACTACCTCATACGACTCATCCCTGCCAAAGGTACAGCATTGATCTTTGCAGTCATCGCCATGCGCCCTAAAGTCGAATGCCATCGTATTATAATCTTTAAATATCCAATGCAAGAAGCTCGCATCATACTGATTGAGCGAAAAAGCATGGCAGATAAGAATCGTAGCCTTGGCATGCTTTCTTTTATACAGGGTTCCCTTGCGCACTAATTTCTTATCAGAACCCAGACTTTCCCGTACCTGTAAAACAACCGCTTCTTCTGTAGCATCATTAAAAAATTTAAGCGCCTTTCTCTTTCTCGGCTCATTAACGGCGACTGCGTATACACAAATAACGCATGCCAAAAAATGTGTGCTGAGAAGAACTAATCGCCGTCCCTTCATCGTAACTCCCGCATTGCTTATGCACTCTTAATGATACTTATTCTATCATTTTTAAATTGCTAATTGCAATATTATATTTGCCTTGTTGAAATATTTTTCACCTGTGCTTTCAACAGATAAGAAGCAAACGGCTCAATTTCAAAAATTGCTCTCGCACACCCTATCCAATAAGCTGTTGTATAACGGCAGCAAGCTCCCGCCTCGTAAAGAGTTGCTGATCATAACGAGCAACAAGCTTACCCTGTTTAATTATAAGAATAGCCGGTATAGCTTTAATATCAAATTTTTTCACAAGCTCGGCCGGTTCATCACCCAGATCGATGCGCACAAAATGGGCCTTATCTCCCATCTGACCGGCAACCGATTGTACAATAGGTAAAAGTGCCTTGCAGCTAGCACAATACTCAGATCCTACATCAATAACTAAGAGGGAATGCTCTTTCGCTACCTTATCAAAATCTTTCATCGTTATTATTTTTTCAAGAGGCCGGACTGCCGTCTCCGGATGTGGCTCATAAAAATTCCTTTCAAGCTTTTTCGCAATCTTTTCATTATAGCCATGCTTTTGCAAAAAACTCAGTGCATCAAGTGCCGCTCTAATGCCATCTCCTGCAGCAACGCCTGCCTGCCTATAAACCCTATCAGCTACATCCCCTGCGACAAAAATACCTGGAACTGAGGTTGCTTGGCCGGGGCCAGCCAGATGAATATACCCATCAGCGTCTCTTTTTACATACTCTTTAAACAAGGCGGTATTCGGACGATGACCGATGGCAAGAAATACCCCATCGACAGGCAGTTCTTCCGTTTTCTTATCCTGCTTATGGATCAGACGCACAGCCGTTACTTTCTGCCCGTCGCCCAGAATCTCTTCAATCTCAGCATTATACACTACATTAATTTTAGGCGACTCTTTTATACGGGCCCGCATGGCTGGGGCTGCTCGCATGGCAGGACCACGAACAAGGATGGTCACACTCTCAGCATAGGACGTAAGGAGCGTCGCCTCTTCCACTGCAGAATCTCCTCCTCCGATAACAATCACTTTTTTTCCCTTATAGAAAGGTGCATCACAGACTGCACAGGTCGTTACGCCATAGCCCCAGTATTCCTTTTCCCCCGGAACCTTACGCATTTCGTTGAGTAATTTCGGTTCAGCGCCGGTTGCAATTACGACGGCAAGCGCATGCAGTTCATGACCATCTTCCGTTACAAGCTTAAAGGGCCACTGTGAAAAATCGACCAACGCTATAGTATCCTGGATCATAACCGCACCAAAATTTTCAGCCTGCTTTTTATTTTGCTCGATCAGTTGTGAGCCAAGAAGCTTACCGGTACCTGGCCAATTCTCCACATAGGTCGTACCCGTTAACTGCCCTCCGGGTGTTTTACCTTCAAAAACGACCGTATAAACGGCTGCCCGAGCAGCATAAAGTGCTGCACTCAGTCCAGCAGGCCCCGATCCAATAACAACTATAGGTACAACATTCGCTACCTGCACCGCTTTTTCCATATCCCTGGTACGATCAGGCAGAAAAGAGCGCCAAAGTATAATACCCACCGTACAGATGAGTGTCGCCACAATGGCAGCAATAACTAAATTCGTTCGATATCTACGCATTACCACGTCCCTTATATATGCATATGGATGAAACTACTCCTCTTAAAGGGGCTTTTGACAAAGATAGAGGAGCACATAAACTAAATGATACGTTTTAAACATACCGAAAATAGTATACTACAAACAGGCAAAAGGTAAAAAGATGATGAACAGAAGAAATTTTTATACCCTTATATTCCTCTCTTTCGTAGCGCTCTGCACACAGATAACATTTTCTCACGAGGGAGACGAGTTACTAGAAGCCGGATCGACACTCTTTTCACAAGAGCACCTTAAAAGAGCATATCAGCACCTTGATGAAGTCGATGTAGTGTTGCAGTATATGGGCCAAATCATAAATAGAAACGTTATCAAATTCCCACAGCGCAGAATCGGTAATAAGCCAACACCGACCAAAGCTGAAGCAATCGAGTGGGTTTTCAAAACACAGAAAATAGTTAAAGATCTCAAATTTTCTGATGAGCACTCAAATGAGCAGGCTTTGCTCAAGATTACACGCACAACAAAAGCTTTAATCATGCATCTTTCGGATGTCATGACCGATAATTTCAAGAACCTCATCGAATTTGAACAGCCCGTTATCCTTCCGCTACGCGTACAAAATCCCCTTACACCCGAAGGCCAAGCAGAGGTTCATACGTATTTTGAAGACCAACTGAGCACCAATGAGCAGATTATCAATGGGCTCCACACGCAATCCAAAACATTGGGACTCACAAAAACCAACTTATGGGCACGCCGTGTCGATGCATTCAATGATAAGTATAAAATAACAAACATTTTACAGCAGGTACCAAGGTATGCAGGCCTTGCAGGCCTGGGTATCTATCTGGTTCCCTTTCGCTATTGTGCAGGAATCCGAGGACTTGAATGGGTAAAAAGAAAAATAGGTACACCAGACTACTATGACCCTGATGGCTCTACAATAATTGAAGATCAACTCTCAAGTGAGGAGTTTGCGCAGCGAATACCTGCAATAGCTCTGGCTCAACATAACAGTCGGACCATCTCAGGCTTCTTCAATAGCAAGGAATACAAGGGAGTATACAATATTACCAAATTAGCCACAATGATGTATGCACAAGATCTCTTCGGACAAGCCTTCGCACCCGTTCGAGGAGCGTTCCGCAGCTACTGGAACAAATTGAAGGGATTTGATGTCCCGAATGCATCCGATCTTAAATATCCTGACATGACACTCGATGATAAGAGACTCATTGGACTTGAAACCCAAATAGAAGACATGTGGAATATTGTCCATTATATTACAGAACCTGAACAATATGATCGTGCAGGCATCGGACTTGAAAAGGGCATTCTGCTTACAGGCCCATCCCGTTCTGGCAAAACGATGCTTGCTCAGGCAACATGCGGAACGCTCAATGCAGAGTTGAGAAAAAAAGGGATTACGAAGAAATTCGCCTTTAAAACGGTAAATGCAAATGAATTTAGGTGGACACCAGAGAGCATCAAGTCGGTCATTCAAGATGCAAAACTCAATGCACCCTGTATCATCTTCATCGATGAACTTCATCTTCTCCCTCTCCAAACAAAAGAAGGGGGCAATATGCTTAACGATTTCTTAACTATGACAGAATCGCTAAGATCAACCGATATAGGCGATGCAGTGATTGTATTAGCTGCGACTAACCGCGCCTATATGCTCGATGAAGCCCTCTTAAAACCTGGCCGCTTTGGTATTAAGATCCACTTTGAAGAGCCTACATTTGAAAAACGGAAGCGGTACTTTACCGAAATGTGTCACTATTACACAATCGACCAATCGGATATAGATTGTGATACTCTTACTCGCCAAACGGAAGGATGCTCCTATGGGGATCTTGATCTGATATTCAAAAATGCCAGCTTTACAGCCCGCTCTTTGCATAGAAGCATCAAACAGGATGATTTCCAACAGAACATCTATAAACAGTTCTATCGTCTGCGATTCGACAAGAAACTTCCGCTCACGCCGGAGGCACGTAGACGTATTGCAGTCCATCAGGCGGGCCATGCTCTTATGTATGCTCTGCAGGAAAACGAACTCAATGAGGTGCTTGAGGTGGTCACTCTCCATGGTAAATGGAACAAAATTGTAGAGACACGCTTTTTTGATCCTAAAATGCGAAAAGAGCAGAGCAAGAAACCAATAAAGTTTGGTCACATACAAAAATCTCATAAATCAGAATTCGTTATGATCGACACCAATCCGGTTCTTTCTGCACAGATAAAGCTTGCAGGAGCCATTGCCGAAGATATCATCCTTGGATCGATCAATTACAGCTATCATGAAAAGGATAAGCGTAAGGCGTTGGATTTCTTAGAAAAAATCGCATTTAATGGCCTCAAGAAGGAAGATTTCTCTCCCGATGAGCTGAAAGAACCGATGATGAAGGCAAAAGCAGATCTTAAAAAATGTGAAGAGGACGTGCGCACACTCCTTATCCAGCATAAGGCGGATCTTGAAAAGATTGCCCTTGAGCTTGAAAAACGGGAGCTCCTTACCGGAAGTGATCTGAAGAAGTTGATTACCCCTGCACAGTTACAGGGGTAAATCTGATAACTTCAGTTTTGGCAGTTGAGCACCGAAAAAAATTGGTATATACTAAAGCGAAATTGTTTCTTTTACCCTAGAGGAAAAACTATGAAAAAAACACTATTAGTCCTAATGCTCACATCGGCAGCAGCTGTACCCCTGTACGCGGAAACACCTGCACCATCACAACCATTGGAAGACGCGATTTACAAGAGCAATGCTGGTGCAGTAAAAGCGCTTGCATCAGTCTATCAGAGTAACAATTTAGCTCTTACGACCGATGCAAAAGCAAATCTCGTTGCCTTAGCACGCCAACAAGTTGTTCAACAAACGAATGTTCAGCCAACTCCGCTCTTTAAAGATTGGAAAAGTTGGGGGATGTTCATACTCAGTTGCGGTCAAGGGTTCAGCTGTCTAGCAAGCATCTATAAAACATTCAATCCAAGTGATGAAAAGGCACCGCGTGGTTTGGCTGCACTCAAAGATACCAATAATCTTTTTGGCTTAACAGCACAGGGTACCATGTGTATTGGTGGACTCCTGCTCTTGAAAGATATGCTTAAAAAGAGCGAGGTAAAAGAAAATGAAGCAGCATTAAAGAATGCTACAAAAGTTCTTAACGTTCTTCAGCAGTTCCCAACAACTGCATAATGAGTAGAAATTCAAAAAGAAAGGGAAGAGGTAACACTCTTCCCTTTTTCACGCGCTCTCTCTCTGCGTTAATCGATCTCAATACCATCCCAACTTAAAGGAAAAATTATGAAAAAAACGGTATTAATCCTTCTGATCACATCAGCAATGGGTAGAGCCCTCTACGCTGAAATCTCCGCCGAATATAAACCATTTGAAGATGCTATCAGAAAAAATGATGCCGACACTTTAGAAGCGCTTGTATCAGTCTATCAGAATAACAATTTACCTCTTCCAGCAGATAGAACGGAGCACTTCGCTATCTTAGTAAGCAAAAACATTTTTCATCAGCAGGCTATTAAGCCCCGTATCTTTAGAATGAGTGGCGAGGCACTGCTACTTGGCATCTGCCAATGCTGCAGCTTTTTCTTAACCATGTCAAAAACCTTCCAGCCAAATGATCAGAACTTACCACATGACTGGGCAGCACTCAAAGATCCCAATAATGCTCTTTTGTTAGCGATAATGAGTGGCATGATGATTTATGGAATCGTATTCACGAAGTCAGCACATGATGAATACCATGGGGTGGTGGAAGCTCAACAACAGGAGCATAAAACGGTATTAAGGAATACCACCAAAATCCTTAAGATTCTCAGAAAGGAAATAGCCCAAAGATACGAGCATAAAGCGGCATTAAGGTTTGCTGCAAAAATCCTTAAGATTATTACTCTTTGGGACCCCCCGTCAGCTGCATACAAAGACTTAGATTCTACATTAAGGAAAGCAGAAAATACTTATCTATCTAAGCTTCTCGATCTCAATACCACCTCCGCTTAAAGGAAAAACTATGAAAAAAACAGCGCTCATCCTTATGCTCACATCAGTAATGAGTATAGCCCTCAACACTGAAATCGCAGCCGAATATAAACTCTTTGAAGATGCTATCAGAAAAAATAATCCTGACACATTAAGAGCGCTTGCATCGGTTTATCAGGAGAAAAAATTACCTCTTCCAATGCATGTGAAAGCGCACCTTGTTGCTGCAGCAAGCAAAGAAATGCTTCATCAGCAGGCTATTAAGCCCCGTATCTTTTTCCCTGATAAAAGAAGTGCCGACGCGTTGTTCCTCACCACAGCCCAATGCTGCGGCTTTTTGGTAACCATGTATAAAACTTTCTGGCCAAATGATCAAAACTTACCACACGGTTGGGCAGCACTAAAAGATCCAAGTAATGCTCGCTTGGTGGCGGTAATGAGTGGCATTACTATTTGTGGGATCGTACTCACGAAGATAATATATGATGGCCGTAATAGGGAAATGATAGCCCAGGAGCAAGAGAATTCAGCTGCATTAAGGAATGCTACAGAAGTCCATAACATTCTTCAGGAGTTCCCGACAACTGCATAATACGTAGATTCTATATTAAGGGAAGAGGTACCACTCTTCCCTCTTTCACGGGCTATCTATCTGCTCTAGTCGATCTTGATACCGCCCCTGCTTAAAGGTAGCCGAAAGCCATGCATCAATAAGCTGGACAGCCTCTTCGATACGAATAAAATCTGCAGGCAAAACGAGCATGTTACAATTATCATCTTCCTTCGCACTACGGGCAACCTCTTCATTCCAGACGACACCTGCATAGATCCCTTTAAAGCGATTTGCTGCAATAGCGATGCCAATACCGGATCCACAGGCAAGAATACCGCCATCAGCCTCGCCCGCAAGAATTTTTTGAACTGCCTTGTGTGCAAATTGGGGGTAATCAGTGCGTTCTGGCGAAAAGGTACCAACATCCTGCCAATCAATGGTATGGACGCCAATACGATCGTAATGGAGGAGAGCTTGCTTAAGCTCAAAACCCCTATGATCTACACCAATTACAAGACGATGGGCCATATATCCTCCCTCAGATCTGCTGGTCTTTGATTAAGTTTGTAGTATACTCAACTAAAAAGGCAACAGTCTGACCGATCAAGCAGCCGCAGGCCCCTATTTTTAAATATGGGGTAAGGCAGCCGTCCGTCTTGTATTTAAAAGCTATGCATGCTATGATCATGATCATGAAGATAATAACAATTTTAAAGATAAATACTAGTAGGGAAAGGAGCAATACGAGATTGGCTCATGCTAAAAAAGTAGGTGAAAGTTCTCAATAACCAAATGAGAAATATTACGCATAAAAAAACAAGCTGAATGATCTCCGCTCTGTATAATTCGGGAGTACAGATACTTGTTATTGAAGATATGTGTAAATAAAAGTATCGTGGTGAAGACCACGTAGTTGGAGCGATGGCGTCTCCCTTCTTGATGAAGTATAGTCTTCATATAAGATGTAGCTTGCAATGATGAATGGCGAAGAGCCTGGAGTTGCAAGAAAGAATCCGCTGAATTTATTCATGCGGAGTACGTCAATAAAGGAAAAATATGCGGCTCTCTCTGCTTCTTGCCCTACGCTTTCTACGCAGCTCAGGCCATGAAAAAAATATCGCCAGCATGGTGAAAATCTGCTTTTTTAGCATCATCATAGGCACCTTCGCCCTTACGCTTGTTGCCTCGATTATGAACGGATTTGAAAAAGCCACCTACCGCAAACTCCAAGGTGTCCATGCGGATATTACGATAAACGCCCATGACAAAGAAATAGACTATAAAAAACTAGCAAAGGTCCTCACGAGAGATTACGGTGAATCGATTGCCGCTTTTAGCCCTACACAGGTATCTCAAGTCATTCTTCACAATAAAGCGATCGAGTCTGTTCCTATGCAGATCAGTTTATTAAAAGCTATTGACCCGCTTAAAGAGCCTCAGGTAAGCGCCTTAGGTAAACTGATAATCAGCAGCCATCCAGATCCATGGGCTCTTCTTGATGAACGGACCATTTTCATAGGGCAACCACTTGCCGATCGCCTGCAGCTTAAGGAAGGACAGACCGTCTCACTTTTGTATCATGAAGAAGAGATCCTGAGCAACAAAATTACCCTTGATGAAAAAACGGTAACGATCGGAGGCCTCTTCAAGACCGGTTTCCATGATTTTGATGAGCATGTGATCATCGCTTCCTTTGCACTTGTTAAGCAACTTACAACTGACGCTGTTACCCAGGTAACTATTAAGCTCAAGGATCGACAAAATGAAGCCGAGGTAATAACCTCACTCAAAAAGCGGCTTTCACTTGATGTCTACTCCTGGAAGGATCTCTATCCACCTCTTTTAGCAGCCTTAACGCTTGAAAAATATGCGATGTTTTTCATCTTGGCTCTTGTAACACTTGTTGCAAGTCTTAATATCATATCGCTCTTGTTTATGTATGCGACCCAAAAACGAATAGATATCGCTGTGTTAAAAACGATGGGCATGTCAGATCAGGCACTGGTGATGACATTTATATTCATTTCACTCATTATAACCTTCAGTGCAACGCTTGTTGGTCTCCTGCTTGCGATACTCTCTACATGGCTTTTAAACGTCTATCCATTTATTCAACTGCCCGATTCCTATTATGTCACCTATCTTCCTGCAACACTCGATCTACGCATTATTCTCTCCGTACTCCTTCTCGCTTTTTTTGTCAGCCTTTTCGCTGCCCTGCTCCCGGCAAGAAAGATACGATCGATGCGCGTTGCCGATATTCTAAAAGGACTCGCATGATACGATCACACTTACCGGAGGCTCACCTCTCAGGGCGGCGCGTCTTTCTCAGAGCCGATCTGAGTGTCCCCGTTATTCAGGGGAGCATAATCGATGATTTTAGGCTGAAGGCAATCGAGCCCACACTCAAGCTCCTTGTTGAAAAAGGGACAAAAATTATTCTTACTACCCATAGAGGAAGACCTAAAGAGTATGATGCAAACCTTTCAACGAAGGTATTAATGCCCTGGTTCGAAAAAAGGGGATATAAGATAGAATGGGAATCGGATCTTGAAAAAGCATACGAGCGAAGCCTGCAGCTCAGCCCTGGCTCAATCTTACTCCTTGAGAACCTACGCTTTTATAAAGCTGAACAGGATCCTGACGAGGAATTTGCTCAGAGACTTCGCCAGCTTGGGGATTATTATATCAACGATGCATTCGCCCTTCTTCATAGAAAAGATACCTCTATAACGCTCTTGCCAGCCCTGTATGAACCGCAGGATAAAACTATCGGCCTACTCATCGAAAAGGAACTTGCAGAGCTGAGTAAACTCACCACCCCCACAAGGCCCTTTCTCATTATCCTGGGAGGAGGAAAGGTCCATGACAAGCTTCCCTTTATTGAAAAGCTTCTTGATAAAGCCGATAGCATTATCGTATTGCCTGCACTAGCCTTCACCTTTTTAAAAGCACTCGGCACTCAGGTTGGACTTTCACTGGTGGATACTGAGGCATTGCCTCACATACAAGGGATTCTCGATAAGGCACGGGAAAAGAATGTAACTATTATCCTGCCGGTCGACTATCTTGTCGCTCTTGATTCTCTTCAAGGACCACTCATAGAAACGGATACTATCCCGCAGAACGGCCTGGGCATTGCCGTCGGCAGTAAATCACTTTCCCAGTACGAAAGAGTCATCGATCAGGCCGAAACGATTTTTTTCAATGGCGCTATGGGGCTCTTAGAAAGGCCTGACACGCTCTGGCCCTTAGAAGAACTCCTGCGTGCTATAGCGCAATCGAATACTTTGAGTGTTATTGGGGGAGGAGAATCGGTTGCAGCAGTGCATAAGTACCATCTTGAAAGCCTAATATCCTTCTGTTCTACCGGCGGTGGAGCATCGCTCTATTATCTTTCTTATGGGAACTTTCCATCACTGGAGTATGTATCCTGAGAAAAAGGCGCACATCAGGCCTCATGCAAGTACTTAAAAATGTTTTCAGAGAACGCTCTTCCCCTATCATTGAATAACATGCTGGATACGGATACCATTCTGCTGATATATCCCAAAAAATAGCGCCCATTAGAAAACTGCTGCAAACCGTACACAATAATACACGAGTATCATTGGCTGGGGGAACCGGTTGCAGCAGTTTTTATCTGTATAATCTTGAAACCCACCTGCACTATCTTCTCAGGCGGTTATGTTGCGCAAGGAGCTTCCTTACTTCTCATCACTATAAGGAAACCATCGATGCCCATGGTGCTCACCACGCGGTTTCTTTTTCGCCTCTTCTTTAAGTGAATGAGGGATTTCTTTTGTTGTGCGCAATCTTTTAGGCAGTACTCTTCTTTTTGTCTTTAACCTCATTATGGACCCCTTCCACTGTATCTTTCTCTTAATTCTCTCACTTATTCTTAGTGTATCATTAAAATGTTTCACATTGCAATAATTTTAAAATTTATCTATTTTTTCATGGAAATAATTAAGAAGAAGCTAAAAAGCCCTCTGTCAATGATAAAGATCGGCTTTCAGCATTCCCAATGCAATGAAAATTTGTACAATTCAATCGCCCTATAATAAAATAGGGGTAAGAGGGAGAAAAAATGATTAATCGTACACTCACATCCACCCTGAAAAGAGCAGCAAAGCAGTTGCCGGCCATTGCAATTTTAGGACCCCGCCAATCGGGAAAAACGACCCTTGCGCTGACTACCTTCGATAAACATATCTACATCTCTCTTAAAGATTTGGATGTCCAAACACACATAACAGAAGATCCCCGCGGGTTCCTCGAAATACATCGTAATCCCCATGGCATTATTTTGGATGAAATTCAGCATGCACCACAGATTCTTTCCTATATCCAAACCTACGTAGATACAGAAGATGTTAAGGGCTATTTCATCATTATTAGTTCGCAGAACTTCCTTCTCAATCCAGCAATAACTCAAACATTAGCCGGAAGAATAGCCATACTTACCCTTTTGCCACTCTCTATTAATGAGCTCAAACAAGCATACCTTCTGCCTCAAAAAATAGAAGAGCTTGTATTTAGAGGAAGCTACCCACATCTCTATGCCGATAACATTGATCATAGGCTCTGGTACTCGAGCTATACCCTTACATACATAGAGAGAGACGTACGCCAGATTATACACATACAGGATCTCAGGCTCTTTAAGCGCTTTCTTAAAATGTGCGCCGGCCGCGTTGGCCAATTACTGAACATTGCTGAGCTTGCAAATACATGCGGCATAACAGAGGCAACCACTAAATCATGGCTCTCCGTTCTCGAAGCAAGCTATATCATATTTTTTCTCAGTCCACATTATAAAAATTTCGGCAAGCGGCTGGTAAAAACACAAAAACTCTACTTTTATGATACCGGCCTCGCTTCTTATCTTCTCGATATAGAAACCCCCCGGGCTGTTGATAACCATTTTGCCCGTGGCACCCTCGTTGAAAACCTGATCATCAGTGATCTTATGAAACAACGTTATAACGCTGGCCACATCCCTTCTTTGTATTTTTGGAGAGACAATCACGGCTATGAAATAGACTGTATCATCGAAAAAGGCGAAAAACTATACCCGGTTGAAATCAAGGCGGGCAGAACGATAAACCCCGATTATTTCAAAAATATCATCTTTTGGAATGAACTTACGAAGAATCAACCCCAGAATGCCTTCGTTGTCTATGCAGGGAAAGATAATGAGCAACGTAAATATGCACGGGTGGTAAGTTGGGATGCAACGGATAGCATCTTGAAACAGGTGTACACAGAATGGTGAAGATAAAGGCACCTCTGGTCACCTTCTTACTAAATTTCGCGAACAGTTTTTCCCGGTCCTCCCTCCATCAGTATATCCATAGCATGTAATTCATTACTACCGCCACTCATACAACAAAGCGCGAAATTTTTCATATAGTTGCATGGCATTCCCAAAAAGCTGAAAATCAACGGAAATCATCAATATATGTATCACAGCTCTTTCCTTACTTACCCTCCAGGACTTAGCAAATCAGATTGTTTTAAAACATTCATATCCATTTCATCTTATGGCCCAGAAACGAGCTTTATACTTAATAGTAGCATCATAAACATATGATGGACAGCAACTAATATAATCAGAATCTTTTTGATATCCCTGGAAACGGTTGGTAGGCTTCTGATTATTGAGAGAGCGATACTCCTGGTTAAATACCATGCCTTATAAAGGCTATAAATTTTCCTTCGTCCTTCTATCGCAACTATTTAATGCCGATATGTGCGACACTTTTCTCTGTAGAAAAATCTTCAACTAGAGTGGTGTTGTACTTAATAGCACTAATTGACCATTTTTTGCCCGAATATGGACGTTTGACAGACTCCTAAACGCGTATTAAACTTTTCCCTGAAAATACATTGTCTCCTTTCCAATTTCTTTAAGGAATGGCTGAATGTTTAGATTCATAACAATAAAATAAAAATGCTCAAAAAAAAATTTCCGCATGCATACTGAAAGTAAATATCATGAGTCACAGAAATATATACTTCAAGTTATTTGCCCTAATTACATGCTGCTTCAACAGTATTTCATTCTTAAAAGCAAGCGAAATTGCCATTAGTTCACTCATTCTTCCTTCTTTTGTCAGTGGGCAAACAATGCTGGAA
>SDBV01004653.1_pt1 | contig 19622 bp, 23 predicted proteins | sample 2277081 | NCBI WGS metagenome assembly SDBV01 (sample SAMN10402039, study PRJNA504765) | marine sediment metagenome | isolation source: marine sediment core GS10_PC15, 223 cmbsf | place: Arctic Ocean: Southern Knipovich Ridge | collected 2010
GAACTCGGCTTCGTTCTTGCCGGCGTAAGACCTGAGTACATGGTGCTGGCGTCTCCCGCCTTTCTTCAGAGCTAAAAAATGTTTTGCCATGGCCTGGGCCCAGGGACGGTAGTTTTCCGAGGCTCTGAGCCTTGGGGTGCCATTGAAAAAACCCCCATCCTTGTCGAGAATATGGGCAAATTCGTGAAGGGCTGTATCATGACCGTCACATGGTTTTTTTATTCCTTCAAGCACTGCAGGCCAGGAAAGCACTACCGTGCCAAAATGATGGGCTTCTCCCAGCAATATACCGTCTTGCCGCTTTTTATGATGAAAATGATGGGGGTAGATTACTATTTCTTTCAATCGATCATAATAGGAGATGTCCAGATGAAGCACGGCCCAGCGCCGAAGTCCGCTGGCCGCAGGCAGCGCCGGAATCGGCAGCCTCAGCTCGAGGTGCACACCGGGACCATACCGGACATCCAGCCGCCGCAACTCCCCGCCGTCCGATCGGCGATGCCGCCCTATCCGAAGTCGATCTTGAAGGTGACCAAAGAGCAGTGGGCCACCTACTGGCAGTCCGAGATTTCCGTCGTGGCGTGCGAGGTGGACCTGCCTGTCGTTGAGCGGCTCCATCGGCGGTACGATGAGCGGGAGCGGGCCTACCGGGAGGTCAGGAAGTCCGGCCGGCTCGCCGTAGGTTCGCAGGGTCAGAAGATTCTCCATCCCCTCCTCAAGTACATCGACCAATGTGAGCAGGAGATCCGGCAGCTCGAGGATCGACTCGGGCTCTCGCCTCATGCCCGGCTCAAAATGGGGGCCACGCTGGCGGGGGCGAAGCGGACGCTGGAGCAGGTAAACGCCGGCTTAGATGGCACAGAGCCGGACGATCCACGATGAGCACCGAGAGCACAGTCTTAGAACGGATCGTGGCGCTAGGTTTCTACGACCGCCGCGATCTCGCGGGCCGAACAAAGATCGTCGGTGTTGATCTCCCGGACGGTGATCCACTTATCCATCGACTGTGTGGCGACCTGATCTGTATTCGTCCGCCATATGAGCGGCTTTGGATCGAATACGAAGATTGCGGATGTGTGGTGAACGACAGGGGCGATACTGTAGATTTCACGATCTATGTTTCCCTTCCCAACTATTTCACGGCCGTTGGCGCGAAGATGTCTGTAGCCTGCGATGAAGCGGGCAAGCCGCCTAAGTCATACCCTGGCATGGCTGTAGACAAAATCGTGTATCATGCGGCACGCGCCAGAATCGGTGATATCGATGGCTACGAGCCAGAGGACATTGCCCGTCTCTGCTTCCGTGTGTGTCTGATGAATACAGCCATCACGCTCTCTTTACTCCATTGTAAGAACATCAAACCCGTAGACCAGCGGGCCAACCGTGCTCAACGCCGAAGGGCGACCAAGGCCAATCTTGGACCGGTTGCGAAAATTCTTACAGTCCAGCCGATTGGTCGTAAAGCCCAGCGGCCGAATACCGGAAAAAGCGAGCGGCTCACGCGGCTACACTTAGTTCGTGGTCACTTCGCCACCTATTCCGAAGCCGCGCCGCTGTTCGGTAAATTAGTAGGGACGTTTTGGGTGTCTTCCCACGTGCGAGGAGATGAACGGATTGGATCGGTGCGGAAGGCTTATCGACCAGAACCGCCAGCCCACGAAGCCGTAACGATGCAGTGACCACCCTCGCCAAACGCAAACGCAAACGCCCCAAGAAACGGGTCGCTCCAGTTCCCACCCTCGGCCCCTACGTCTGCGCATGGATCGAGCGCAACCTCGTACACGGAGAAGGCGACTACTACGGAAAGCCCTTCCGGCTGCTGCGTTTCCAGAAACGATTCATCTGGCATGCCTACGAGCTCCAACCGGACGGCAATCGGCGGTATCGTCGGGTGCTGTGGGGGCTGCCTTCGGGGAACGGCAAGACTGAAATCGCCGCGGCCCTCGCCTGCGCGGAGCTGGCTGGCCCGGTCATCTGCGAAGGATTCCATGTTGATGGCCAGCCGATCGCTGGCTTGCGGTTGTCGCCGGACATCCCGGTCGCCGCCGCCAGCTTTGAGCAGGCCGATCTCCTCTTCGGTGCCGCGAAGGTTATGCTGACTCAGGGTCCGCTGGCGGAATATGCGGACGCATGGGATACCGAGATACTGCTCAAGGATCGCCCGGGCCGCATCTACCGTGTGGCGGCGAAGGCGGGCACGAACGACGGCAAGCGCCCGACCTTCTTCGTGGCCGACGAGCTTCATGAGTGGGAGTGTACCTGCGGCAAGCCGGGCGGGATCCACGTCCGGGCCTGCAAGGCGAGGGTCTACACCGTGCTTTCCAAGGGACGGGCGAAGCGTCGGGGTGCCTGGGAGTTGGTGATCTCGACGGCTGGGTGGAATTCCAACTCCCTACTCGGAGACATGTATCGTGAAGGCGTGAGCCTCCGGGAGACAAGCCAAGGCGATAAGCGGTTCTTCTTCGATTGGGTGCAGTGCAGCGAGAAGGATGACGCGGAGGAGGCGGATCGAATCGACCTCGCGGACCCCAAGGCGCTTACGGCCGCGCTTCGTGAGGCCAACCCCGCTATCGGTGAATTCCTGTCGCTGGAGAATCTTCTCTCTGATGCCGAACACATGCCGGAGTTCGAGTTCCGCCGCTATCACCTCAACCAGTGGACGGCCGCCCCGAACCATTGGATCCCATCCGGGAAGTGGGACGATTGCGCCGTTGAGACCGAACCTCCAGAGGATGGCGCCCAGATCGTGCTCGCGCTGGACGGGTCCTACAACGGGGATTCCACTGCTGTGCTGGGCGCCACGGTGGAAGAGAAGCCCCATGTGTTTGTCCTCGGGGCCTGGGAGAAGCCCCCGGATGATGACAAGTGGCGGGTGGATATCCTGGACGTCGAAGCCACGATCGCCAAAGCATGTGCACGCTGGCAGGTCCGGTGGGTGGGCTGCGACCCGTATCGCTGGCAGCGGTCCATGGCCATCATGGATGAGCAGGGGCTCCCCATCCTCGAGTGGCCGTCCCATCTGCCGAGCCGGATGGTGCCGGCCTGCGCGAGTTTCTACGACATGGTGATCGACAAGGAACTCACCCACGACGGAGATCCGCGCTTGGCGAAACACCTCGATCATTGTATAGTCAAAATTGATGCACGTGGACCACGGATTACGAAGGATCACAAGGACTCGGTGCGACGGATCGACTTGGCGGTCTGCGCCGTGATTGCGATTGACTTGGTAGTGCGTGCTCGGAATGCCGGTTCGTGGAAGGTGATCGAGTGAGAGGTTCGATGGCTCGTCGGCTTGCGTGGCCGTGGAAACGTAGCAGTGCCAACGGCCAAAAACAGCGTCCCCTTACCGAGATGGTTCATGGGGGCCAATCGGGCATCTTCGGTATATCGGAACTCCTTCCAGCCACCAAGATCAACTACGCCGCTAAAGTTGGTGACGGACTCCGATCATCCGTCTTGGCGGCGCCGTTCAACTGGATAGCCAGGAACTTTCCGCAAGCTGTCCCGGTGGTGGATGAAGTAGAAGAGAACGAGCAGTGGGAGAGAGTTCCACGCCACCCGATGATCGAACTCCTCCGGCGACCGAACGACTTCTACAGCGGCCGTACAATGTTCATGGCCCTCTCGGTTGATATCTCGTGGGGCAACGCCTATCTCCTAAAGATCCGCAACCAAGCCGACGAAGTAATCCAACTCTGGTATGTACCCCGTGGGCAGCTTGTGGCGAGATGGCCCCGCGATGGCTCGGAATATATCAGCCATTACGAGTACACGGTCGGGGGAAGGCGACAGGACAACGTCCGACCCGAAGACGTCATCCACTTCCGGTTCGGGCTCGATCCCCGGAATCCTCGCATGGGATTGACGCAGATCGGGGCCTTGATGCGTGAGGTCTACACTGACGACGAGGCTGCGAACTTCGCCGGCTCTATCCTCCAGAACATGGGCATCATCGGGGTTGTGATCTCGCCGAAAGAGGGCGGAACGGCGAACAAGGACGACGTCAAAGAACTCAAGAACTACATGAAGCAAGCGTTTACCGGGGACAAGCGCGGTGAGATGATGGCGCTTGGGTCTCCGACAGACGTCAACGTGATGCAATACAACATGCAGGGGTTCGACGTTTCGCCGATTCGGGACATTGCGGAGGAGCGGGTCTGTGCGGCATTGGGTATTCCTGCTGCGGTCGTGGGGTTTGGGACGGGGTTGCAGCAAACTAAAGTAGGCGCCACAATGCGCGAGATGCGGAAGATGGCGTGGGAAGACGGGATCATTCCGCTACAGGGGGCCATGGCCGAGGATCTCGAGCAACAGCTACTTCCCGATTTCGAAGAGGATACCAGCACAACGAGAGTACGGTTTGACACCTCCGATGTCGCAGCCCTACAGGAAGAGGAAGGAATTAAGCACGAGAAGATCCGGAAGGATGTTGCAGCCGGCATCATCACTGTATCACAGGGCCAGGCGTTGCTCGGCTATCCCGTTGATGAAAAACGCAATGTATATCTACAGCCGGTGAATATCATCCAACTGCCGGATGGGGTTGTGTCTGCGCCGGCGAGCGAGGAGCTATGAAAAACGACCAGCTACAACTCACCGGAGAGCGCAAGTCGGTTTCCGTCGAGATGAAGGTGGACGAGGAAGGGCAATTCGAGGCCATCTTCTCCACGTTTAACGTGATCGATCACGACGGCGACGTCACGTTGCCAGGTGCGTTTGAGGACGGGGCAGAGGTCATCGTCGGCGCCTACGGACACAGCTCTTGGATGGGCGAGCTTCCAGTCGGCAAGGGCGTGATCAAGACAACCGAAAAGGACGCCCGAATCGTTGGAGGCTTCTTCCTCAACACCACAAGCGGCAAAGAACACCACGCAGTCGCCAAACAGCTCGGGACGAAACAAGAGTGGAGCTACGGATATCGGATTCTCCAAGAGGGGAATGTCGACGAACTTCCTGATGAGTTGCGGGGTGCGACTCGTGTCCTGGCGAAACTGAGCGTTGATGAGGCATCACAAGTTCTGAAGGGGGCGGGGATCGACACGCAGACGGTTGTGGTGAAAAAGAAGGATGACCCGCCCAAAGAGGAAAAGGACAACAGCCCGGTCATCCAGGAGGAAGCCCGGTTCGAGCACTTCCGCTTCCGGCGGCTGTGCCCGTGATCTATCGGTGTGAGCGATGCCGGAAGTTCATGGCGGACCTGACAGTGGATTTCCAATGTGTGGGATCGTTCAAGCCTGCGGTCTTTGGTGCCACGGTGCCCCAGCCGAAAGACGCGATTCTCTGTAAGTGCGGCTACTTGAATGTGTTCGTGGAACGGTCCGCGGTGGCGTTGTTTCGCGAAGGCGGGCGAGTCACAAGTTGACAATCTGTTCGGGTGCGTATAGATAGATAGTGACAATCTAAAGGCCAATAGGCAAAGGCCAGTCCACAGTGCGGATCATCGCACCGGCTGGCTTTTATGCTATCCGGTGCCCAGCAAGGGGATCGGAGCATGACGCTGAAAGAACTGCAACAGAAGCTGGCGGCGAAGCAGAAGGCCATTTTCGACGTCTTCCAAGCCAGTGGCGACGACCGCGACTTTGCCGCCGACGAAGTCTTGACCCTCACCGGGGCCAAGGATTCTGCCGGGGCGGTGGACGTGGTCCGCGCCTGGAACTCCGAGCTGGACGCGATCGGCACGGAGATCGACGCCAAGGCTGAACTCGAGACGATCGCGGCGAACGCCGCGAAGCGCCGAACCGAACCCGCGAAGGGTTCCCCGGCCCTGCCGGATCCCGAGAAGCCTGTGGAAGTGAAGTCGCTGGGGCGGATGATTGTGGAATCGGCCGCCTTCGAGAGCTTCCGCAAGACCAGGACGCCCTGCAAAGGGTTCGTGGAGGGCGCCGGGATGAAGACGCTCTTTCAGACCAGCGCCGGCTGGGCGCCGGAATCCATCCGGGTGCCGGGCTTGGTGATCGATGCGGTCACGCGCCCCATCCAAGTGTTGGACATCATCCCGCCGGGCGTGACCGATCAGGCCAACATCGTTTACATGGCGGAATCCACCCGCACCCACGCCTCGGCGGAACGGGCCGAGAACGCGGCCTACGCCGAGTCCACCTTCGCGCTCACGGAGACCACGTCGACGGTGCGGAGTATCGGCACCTCGATCCCGGTCACCGACGAGCAGCTCGAGGATGTGGCTGGGGTCCAGAGTTACCTGGAGCAACGCCTGGTGTTCGGCAACCGCCAGCGGCTCGACCTCCAGGTCTTGCAAGGGGATGGCAGCGCCCCGAACCTCAGAGGGATTCTCAACACCGGCTCCATCCAGACGCAGGCCAAGGGCGTGGATTCCGTGCCGGATGCGGTCTACAAGGCGATGGATCTGGTGCGGGTGACCGGGCGCGCCTTCCCGAATGCGTTTGTCGTCCATCCGACCGACTGGCAAGCGGTCCGGCTGCTGACCACGTCGGACGGGATCTACATCTGGGGGAGTCCTTCCGAGGCGGGACCGCAGCGGATCTGGGGCATCCAGGTCGTCCTGAGCGATGCGCTCACCGAGAACACTGGACTGGTCGGCGACTTCGCCAACTTCTGCCAGATGTTCGAGCGCCGGGGCATGGAGGTCGCGGTGGGATTCGTCAACGACGACTTCCTCGATGGCCGGCAGACGATTCGCGCCGGCTTCCGGGTGGCCTTCGTGGTCTACCGGGCGACCGCGTTCTGCACGGTGACCGGCATCTAGACCGATGGCTGACGTCACCTCGGAACTCCAGTATGCGAAGATCGACGCGGCTGGGTCGGGGGATAACACCCTCGTCGCAGCCGTGTCGGGGAAGAAGATCCGTGTGATGTCCCTCTTCGCGGTTGCGTCCAGTGCGGTCACCGTCGCGTTCGAATCCGGAGCCAGCGGAACGGCACTCACGGGGCAGATGAACGTCGGGGCGAATGGCAGCATTGTGATGCCGTTCAATCCAGATGGGTGGTTCGAAACGGTAGCGGCGGCACTCTTGAATATGGAACTTGGCGGCGGCGTCTCGGTTGACGGCTGCTTGACCTACGTCCTGGTGTAAGGAGAACAACGCATGACGAATATCATTGCTGGAGCACTCAGGGCTGGGGACTTCCGCGTTAGTCGGACCGCACAGGTCTTCGAAGCCAACACCCAAGCCCTGCTGACGACGGCTATCGGTGCCAGCGGCTCGGGCAACGGGGATGTGATCCTCCTGCCCCGCGGCGGGATCGAGGTCACCTCGAGCATCGCCTTCAACATGAGCGGCATCCGGGTGATTGCGGCCGATGATGGGATGGCCCCCTATGCCCGCGGCGAGTTCAATGGAATTTTTGCCGCATCCTCGTTTACAGATGGGCCGGCAGCGACGATCACCGCGCCGTGCTCGATCGAGGGGGTGAGTTTCGCGTCACGCGATACGGGGGCCACGTTCTTCGGTGGCGCCGCATGTCTGATCGGAGGCCTGGCGACAGCCCTGCCGTTCGGAGTCCACCTGAAAAATTGCCGATTTCCCAAGTGGGGACTCAGCAACCGGATCGGGCTGGCCATCGAAGGCAGCTCCAACTGTCTGATCGAAGACAGTGACTTCGAAGGGGCGTTCGGGGCTGGGATCTACGTCCAAGGCGCTATTGGACACCTCACTCTGCGGAACAATCATTTTTGCTTGGCTACCTACGCCATCGAGCACGGGCAGTTCTCGGACGCCGGGGTCAACACACAGCTCTTCTACGGGCCGGGTAACGTCACGGTGGGCCCCACCAAGGGCGTCAAAACCAACTCCAACCCCTGCCTCGGCACGATCTTTGGGAACTTTTGGGCTACGCCGGTCAACTCCACGCACGATCTGTCGATCGACAACGTGGAGGCAACGGCGGGCCTGATCTGCGCCGGCAACTACTATGCCGACGAGGAACGCGACGACGAGTAACAATCCTTGCGGGGGCCGGGGAAACTCGGCCCTCAAGTGGAGGGACCGATGGTGCTGACGCGCTTCCGTCTTGAGGGCACCTTGGACTTGCTATGGACAGCCCGCATGAGTGTCCTGCCACAAGAGGGTGATGTCTGTACGCGAACTGTGAATGACGTGGAGACGGCGTACAAGGTCGAGCGTGTGGGGTTTGAGTTTCGTCACGCCAACGATGCAGAGATTACGGGATATGTCGAGGGGGTGCCGCAGTATGGGCCGTTTGTTCCCTCGGCCATCACTTCGACGGGAGCGACCGTGATCGTGTCCGTGGTGGTCTAGGTGGTTCTGACGATCACGTTGAAGAACCAGGACGCAGAGGGGGGTTTGATGAAGGCAGACCGACGGCTATGGCTCACGCGCGACCGCGACTCCCTCGCCGAAGACGGCGACATCGCCGCAGCGTCCCTCCTCGCTTCGCCGGGGAGCGCGATCCCGGCGGCCGAGGTCGCACGGTTGGGGTTGGTGACGGACGCCGACGGACGGGTGACCCAACCCGCACCGGAGCCCGAAGTGGTCAAGGCCCCCGAGGTAAAAGAACAGCCCAAACCCGAAGACAAGCAGCGCGCCAAGCCAGCCGACAAGGCCGTCAAGAAGCCTACCACCAAGCGGCGCAGCAAGCGCCGCACCTGACGGGTCCGGTGATCGATGCCGGATCTCGTAAGCCTCGCAGATCTCCAGACCTTCCTAGAACTGTCGAGCGGGACCGACGACACCCTCCTGGGCGATCTACTCGATCACGCCGAGGGCCTCTTCGAATCTGAGACGGGCCGGAAGGACGCCCCGTTTACCGCTGCCGCCGCCGACCGCAGTGAAGTAAAAGACGGGACTGGTTCGGCCGAGCTCTACCTGGACTATCCAATCAGCGACGTCACCAGCATTTCGCTCGGATTCGATTCGTCGAACTTTGTCGAGACCCTGGATCCCGACGACCCCGACGAAGTGGTTTGGGGCACAGCCAGCCGGCGGATCATGCGCGTCGACGGTGGGATCTTCGGTCAAGTAGGCCAGCCCCGCTATCTGACGATCGTCTACGACTTCCAGGCGGATCTTCCCGAAGAGGCGCAGCTTGCAATCAAGCGCATCGTGGGCCAAGTCTACCGCGCTCGAGGCTCTGAGGAAGCATCTCGCGAACAGATCGGCGTGTACATCCGAACTTTGACACATCTCGTCGATCGCGATCCGTTGTGGCGCCGTGCGGTGGCAGGTAACACCCGGAGGGTGTTGGCATGAGCCTCAAAGGTTACGCGGCCGTTCATGGCACGAGCATCACGTTCCGCCGGATTGTCACGGGCACGTACAACACGACCACCGGCACAGCGCCCACAACGGAAACAAACGTGACGACCAAGGGTGTCTTGTCAGATTACCGGCAAGACGAAGTCGATGACACCGTGCAACTCGGGGATCGCAAACTATTGATCGATGGCGGGGATCTGGCCGCGAACCCCACGACCGAGGATGTGGTGCTGATCGACAGCAAGATCCACCGTATCGTCCGGGTCAGACCGGGAGGCAGTGCAATCTCGCAGAAGTTCGCGACTCAACATCACTTCGAGCTCGTGCTGCGGGGTGGCGAATAATGCGCACCCTGACCATTGAGCAGGCGAAGAAGCGGATCGCATTCGTGTCCGATGAGGTGATCCGGGAGGACTTGATCGGATTGGCCAAGAAGTTGATCCAACTGACGCCGTCCATCACGGGCACGACCCGGGCGAACTGGACTGTCGGGCTCGGCCGCCGGAGCAGGGCTAAACCAAAACTAAGGCGGCGCGACCCGTCGGGCCACGCAACGCTCGCGGCGATCAGTCAGAAGGTGCGGAAGGCCAAGGTGAAGAAGAAGATCTTTTTGACCAACAGCGTGCCCTGGATTCGGAAGCTCGAGTTTCATGTGCCCCACGCGATGATCCAGTTAACGGCGGCACAGCATCGGCCCATCGCGAACGCGGCGGCGCGGAGAGTTCTCCAGAGGTCTCGGGGACTACGGTAAGTGGCCAGCGCTCTCGATACTGCGCGCACCACGATCGAGGCTCGGATCAAGGCGCTATGGGAAGCGGGACTGAACACCACGATCGCGTGGGACAACGTCAAAACGGACCCGCCGAATACCGGCGCATGGATCAAGGTGAACATCCTATGGGGCGAGACGGAGTTGAGTACAAAGAACGGTCGCAACACGACAACCGGCCTGGTGATGATCACAGTGTTCAGCCCCTCGAACACTCCGGGCACGGGACTTCTGCACAGTACGGGAGACGCGGTGCGGGACATGTTCAATCGGATTGAGGTCTCGGGCGTACGGTTCGGAACACCATCAGGGCCAATGCCGAGTGCTGGCACCGAAGAATCAAGGTGGTTGGAGCGGGTCGTCTCGACGCCGTTCACGGTAGATGAGGTCGTAACCTAGAGGAGTAGAGGTATGGCAAATCAGAGAGGCCAAGACGGATCAGTTACAATCGCGGCAATCTCGCTCGACGAGCTGCGCAGTTGGTCGCTCGACGGCGTGTCACTCGAGATGATCGACGATACCGTCAAAGGCGATACCCACCGGACCTTCAAGGGCGGTATCGGAGACGGTGGGTCGATGAGCCTTGTTTGCTGGCTCGATTACACGACGGCACAGCAGGACCTGATCGACTTGATCAACGCGGGCACAGGAGATGCTGTCGCGTTCGTCTTGCTGGCTGCAACCGGCAAGACGTTCACAGGCAACGCCGTGCCAGGATCATACTCGATCTCGAGCCCCGAAGGCTCCGCGCTGGCTGAGATCACGTTCACGATGAAGGTCAGCGGCGCCGTTGGCGTAACCTGGTCCTAGGTCGATGAGCAATTCACGCGGCCAGGATGGCGGGTTGATTCTGGGCGGGCTGCTCGTTGGTAGTCCCCTCGTAAACGGTGCGCTCAATGAGAGCGACACCACGATGAGTATCGACGCTGTGTCCCTCACGGGCGTCGTGATCATCGGGGACACTTTCACGCTGGCTGGCGAGGCGGGAAGCCCGACCCATACCGTAACCGGCGGGCCGTTCTACGTCGCTGCGGCCAACGCGATCGCCAATATCACCTTCTCGATAGGCGTTGCGGCTGGCGGCGTGGCGAATAATGCCGCTGTGACTTTCGCCTCCAATTCGGTTGCTGAAATCCGCACATGGGACTTGAGTGCCGAACTGGAAATGATTGACGACACCGTGAAGCAGGACACACACCGGACGTTCAAGGGTGGATTGGCGAAGTGGAACGGGAGCGCCACGGCCTGGCTGGATTATCTCGACACCCAACAAGCAGCCCTAATCGATGAGATCGCAACCGGGTCCCCGGATGGAACGATCGCGGGCCTGATGTTTCAGGTCGATAGCGGTAAGACGTGGTATGGTGCGGCCGAGCTCTTGAACTTCCGCGTTGATTCTCCGGAGGGGACTGCGCTGGTTCCCGTGAGCTTCGATTTCCAGGGTAGCGGGCAGGTGCTTCCCGACTGGACCTAACCGATGAGCAGCGATCGCGGCCAATCTGGTGCGCTGATTCTAGGGGGACGCTTGTTCGGGTCTCCCTTAGTCAACGGCGCGCTCTCGGAGAACGACACTACCATGGACATTAACGGCGCGGAACTCACCGGGCTTGTTGCAGTTGATGATACTTTCACCCTCGCCGGTGAAGCCGGGAGCCCGACTCATACTGTGACGGGTGGGCCGTTCTATGTCACCTCCGGCGGCGCGATCTCAGGGATCGCGTTCACGCCGGCCATCGCCGCCAGCGGGGTGGCAGACAATGCGGCGGTGAGCTTTGCTGACAACCGCATGGGCGAGGTGCGCAGTTGGACGATTGACAATGCTGGTCTCGAGATGATCGATGACACAGTTAAAGGGGATGCTCATCGGACGTTCAAAGGCGGGCTTCACGTATTTAGTGGATCAGCGGCGGCGTTGTTGGATTACGACGACGTAAAACAGGCGGCACTGATTGACGCAATCGCCACTGGATCACCGGATGGGGCTATTGCCTCGTTGATCCTCGAGGTGGCACCGTCGCGTTTCTTTTATGGCGGTGTCGTGTTGCGTCATTTCACTGTAGGCAGTCCTGAGAGCGACCCCGTAATAGTCGGATTCACGTTTCAGGGCACGGATCAAGTACTCCTCTCGTGGCCGCCTGAGGGCTTCCTCGACACGTTTACGGACACCGATAGGAACCTCGTTGATCATACTCCGGACTTGGGGTTTGGCGGATGGACCTACTCGGGTGCCGCTAACGGGTGGGTGGTACTGGGTAACAAAGCCGTTAAGCAGGTGGTGGTGAGTAATGACACACAGTTCTGCCGGTCGGATAGCGATGTGGCCGACGATGAGTTTGACATATTCGCCGACTATACCCGGGGCAGCGGTGGCGATTTCAACGGTGAGAGACAGGGCTTGTACCTGCTTGCCCACAAGACCACCGCCATCGCAAACGGTGAAGGAGTAGAAGTGGTTTTTATCCGAAGCAGCGCGAGTCAAATGCATTTTCGTCTTATACGTCGAGACTCAGCTGGTGTCGAACAGCAAAACTTCTTCCAGGCGGTCATCACCATCACTCCGTCTAACTCGCTGCGGATGGGTGCCACGGTTAGCGGCTTGGATGTGCAACTCTGGACGGAACCCGCTGGCGGGGGGACTCGCACAAACAGAGGATCTCCGGCCACCCTCACGTTAGACCTTCGTGATGGCGACCACAAACGCTGCGGGCTCACCGGCCACTCGGAGTCCGGCGTGCCCAGGGCGACTATGGATAATCTCACCGTAACACTTAACTGATAGGGGATTTATGCCATCGAAAAAGGAAGCCGAGAAAAAGGAGACGGACATCGCATCGCGCGGAGGTACGCGGGCTATCGATGTAATTCGCCAGAGCTACATGGGCGAGCGGCGTTGCATCGCGGTTCCGGAATGGAAAGATCCACAAACCGGCGAGCCATTGAGCTTATGGTTCTCGCCGATCACCCCGTCTGCAATGGAAAAAGTAGACGACCGGAACCCAAAGACCAATCTGGATCGCTCACTCCTGTTGCTGGTCCAGATGGCGCAGGATGAAGGCGGCAAGCCGTTGTTCCAGTTCGGTGACGTCAGGCATATCAAGGACAATACGGAGTTCACCGTGCTCCAGCGTGTGTTCGATTTCATGTTTTCGAGTCTTCTGGAGAAGATGGACGCAGAGGAACTTATCAAGTCGGACCCTACCTCCGGGGGCGCCTCGCCCTCGCCGAGCGACTAGGGAAGACGTTGTGGGAATTGGATCATATCATGCCGTTCGAAGAGTTGTTTCTGTGGAATGCCTTCGTGAAGTGGCGCGAGGAGCAAGCGGATAATGGCTGACATCATCCAGCTTGGGCTTTCGCTCGATTCGTCCAAGGTCTTGACCGCGCGGGACAAAGCGAACCGTGCACTGGATTCTATTTCCCGCTCCAGCAAGCGGACTCAGGCCAGCGTCTCGAAACTTCAAAGGGGATTCGGGCGCTTGGCGGGTGCTGCGGTGGCGTTTGTTGGGATAAGACAGCTCACTCGCGGTTTCACGGCCATGGTGGAGGCTACGAAGGCCGGCGAGCAATCGGCCGCCAAGGTCAACTCAGTCCTGCGGGCGACGGAGTTCGCGGCCGGCAAGACGGCGCGGGCAATCAACCAACTCAGCCAGGCCATGGCCGACACAACCCTGTTCAACGATGACGAGGTCCGGAACCTCTCTGCGGTACTGCTCACGTTCAAGAGAGTCCAGGGCCAAGTGTTCGACGAGGCGATCGGGCTCATTGCGGACATGGCAACGGTCTTGGGGACGGATCTCAAGTCGGCGGCACTCCAGGTAGGCAAGGCGCTCAACGACCCCGTCGCACGTCTCACCGATCTGTCCCGGGCAGGCATCACCTTTACCGAGCAACAGAAGGCTATGGTGCGAGTGATGGCCGAGGCTGGCGACATGGCTGGGGCGCAGGGTGTCATCATCGATGAGCTCCGAAACGAGTTCGGCGGTGCAGCAGCGGGCGCTCAGACCGGCCTGTTTGGTTCCATCAATAGCACTAAGAAAGCGTGGGACGACTTTCTCGAGGCGTTGGGGCGCACGTCTGTCGTGCAGACGGCCGTCGGTGGATTCTTCGACTTTATGTCGAAGGGCCTTGAGATGATCACCCCGTTCCGCGATGAGTTGGGTCTCTTGCGGATTGAACTCGACTTCTTCGAGACCGAACTCGAGAGGTTGAATCGTGGATTGCCCACGCTCAGAAGGAGGGAGAAAGCCGAAGGAACAGAGGCCATCATCAAGGACTTGAAGGAGCAAATCAAGGTCATCGAGGAGGTAGCAAAAGCGGAGGAAGCTGCTGCCGAGAAGGCGGCCGAGGACGCCCTAGCGGCGGCGGACCTCGAAACATCTATCGCACTAGAACGGGAAGCACGACTAAAAGCATCACAGAATGCAGCCAGGGAGTGGAACGAAAAACAAAAAGCGCTTGCCGCTGTGTGGGAGAAATCCTGGGGACGTGCGATTGAGAACACCCAAGATTCATTCGCCCGTTTCTTTAAGAGCTTGACGACCGATGGCATCTCTAGCTTCGAGGACTTCGCGAAACGTGCCCTTGATATATGGCTGGAGTTGTCAGCTCAGATCGCAGCTACCAAACTCTTCCAAGCCTTCCTGGGGACAGCATTAGGGCAGGGCCTCACGGCAGGCGGTAGGCCGAAGTTGATGGATATACCGACTTCACTCCCCGCCGTGGGGGATCCCATCGGGGGTGAATTGGCCTCCGTCCAGCCGAACGTAACAATTAACCTCAGTGTGTCGGCGATAGACGCGGCCTCCTTCCAGGTCTTTGCGGACGCCAACAAGGGGACGCTGGCCAATGCGGTGGCGCAGGCCGCACAAGAGAGCGTGGCCGTTCGCCGCGCGTTCAGGGGGAGATAATGCCGAGCTGGCCGCGCAGCACCCTACCTAAGTTGAACGGTGAGTTTGAGATTGCGCCGTCACTGCAGCATCTCGCGCAGTCGGGGAAGCTGACGACCCGATCCACCACACAGGTCGGGCGTTCGTGGACCGAAACCTATCTCGTTGATGTCCGAGACAACAACGACCGCGAGCTCATGGCCACGGTGCGGAACTACCTCCGCAACGGCACCACGTTCACCATCACACACCGGGATCATCTGACACCAAAGGGAGCCTACGGTGGCTCGCCGCTCGTAGCAGGCGCGAATCAGACGGGTGCAACGATCAATCTCGACGCTGCGTCTGGGGGTGTTACCAACTGGGCGCGGGCCGGCGATCTCGTCACCTTCTCTGGGATCACGCTGGTCTATGAGGTGACTGCAAATACCAACTCGGACGGAGGCGGATTAGTAGCGCTCCCGATCGATCCGCCGATTTTCGCCGGCAGCTCCCCAGCCGACAATGCTCCACTCACCACGACTGCGGTTGCTGTGACAGCTCGTGTGGTTGCGGCGCAATTTCCCCAAACGGGCGCTTCGAATCACGGCCTGTTGCGGGTCACGTTCCAAGAATCGCCATGACAAGAACCATGGCTGCGGGGATGGTCACTGCCGCGAAAGCGGAGACGGGTGAATATTGCTATCTGCTTTCCTTCGCCTTCTCGGGCGGAACGCTCTATCTTACCACGGCCTCGACGGATATCGATTGGAGTGGCAACACATATCAGGCGATCGGCGGACTGACATTCGAAGCCGTCCGCGAAACGAGGGAGCTCACTGACCAGTCATTGCGCGTGACGTTGGACGGAGTAGATCAAACCGTCATCACAAAAGTCCTTCAACAGAATTACATCGGGCAGACCGCAACCCTTCATATCGCCCACTTCTCGAGCGGTGCCATCATCGCCGATCCCGTGCCGCTCTGGTCGGGGTATATGAATGACTCATGGCAGATTCGGGGGTCACGCGGTTCAGGAGGCGGGACATCGAGGATAACGACTTCTATCGTCTCACCGTTTGTCATCTTCCGGCAGACGAGAGGGATCCGGGCGAATGTTCCTTCTCATAGCTCCATCTATTCGGGTGATCTGTTCTGGCGGCATCTCCTTTCGATTCAGGGCCGACCGATCTATTGGGGTCAGGAGGCACCGATTTCAGGAACAGGTGGAGGCGGTGGTGGTTTTATCGCGGGCGACGAAGAGGAAGAGGAGACGAAAGTACGTCAGTCATGAGGCTACGCAACTGGGATGTGAGACTGTTCCACTGGGCTGACGGCGTTTTGGGCCGGTCGTTTGAGTGGGGAGTGACGGACTGCGCGAGCCTTGTCCGGGCTGCGCACGTCGCCATGTACGGGGAGGACGTGTTCGAGTGGTCGGTTTATAAATCACTCAAAGATGCTACGTCAGCCAAGGAAAAAGTCGGTGGCATACGCAACGCGCTGAAAAAGGACTGCGCGCGCGTGGGAACGAAGTTCGCACGTAGCGGTGACATCGTGCTGATAAAACACAAAGGCGAAGAAGGGATGGGAGTTGTAGTGGGGGCGAACGTCGTCGGGACATACCCAGGCTACTCCGTCATGCTTGTTCCGCTGTCCGTGCTGCCGCGTAGTGCGTCTGTTTGGAGGGTGGCCTAAATGCCGTTTCTTCCAGGTCTACTTGGTCATCTCGGTTTGCGCAAGTTCGGCGGACAGGTCGGACGCGACATCTCCGACATTGTCCTCGGCGGGCAACTCATCGTGGCCGGGTTCGTCACCGGCCATCCTGAACTTAGCGAGCTTGGTTTCGGTCTATTAAATAGCAAGATCCGGGGCGAAGACTCTCCAGGATTGGCTGCGGCCCAAGGTGCCATTCTACGCAACCGGCTGAATCCCAAAGCCCCCGTGCCCTTGGTTTACGGAACGGCGAAACTCGGGGTGATCATCGCCGACATAGCCGTTGATGGGGCTTCATCCAACAACGAGGACCTGTACGTCCCGACCGTCATCTGTCACGGGTCGCGGGATGATCTGGGGATAGCATCCATCGGCAAAATCTTCTTCAACAACCAACTGGCCATCAATGCTGCGGAAGCGTTCCAAGACCCGTATGTTTTCTTAATCAACCTAGACTTCACCAAATATCTCGGAACATCTACTCAGAATATTGCGGACCTCCTGATAGGCGTCAGCGATCTCGATACCGTATTCAGTGAGTGGGACAAAACCACCGATGACGGCAGAGGCTTGGCGGGAGTGATGTTCAGGTTGAAGTGGGACCGGGATGTCTACCCTATGGCGCTCCCGACTTTCAACATGGAGGTGAAAGGGAACTTCATCGAGGACACTAGGTCGGAGGTCTCGGGTGTCAATCTCACCTTCGCTGATGCGGATCCGGATACCATCGTCCGTGCATCGGGGAGCTTCACCACGGATGGTTACGTTGCCGGTGATCGGGTCGCGGTCTCGGGAAGTTCCAACAACGACGGCAGTTATACGATCGCAACGGTGGCAGCACTTACTCTCACCCTAGTGGCTGGAGATGTGCTGGCGGCCGAAGGCCCTGCGGGAAGCATCACGCTGAAACGCTGGGCGCATCCCGACAACGGCGGTGACAACCCAGCGATGGTGTTGCGGGACTATCTTCTGTCCAGCACCTACGGCGCAGGCGCGCATGTGACGTCGACCATGATCGACGACACGTCGTTTGAGGCGATGGCCAACCATTGCGACGACAGTATATCCAACCCCGCCGGCAGCGCAAACCGCTTCACGGTGAACGGCTGGTTGAGCACGGGAAGGACGGTGAGGCAGAACATCGAGACAATCCTAGCCTCGATGCGTGCGAGTCTCATCCCGCAAGGCGCGACTCTTCACCTCTTCATCCCGCGCGTGGTTTCGCCGTCGAGTATCACACTGAACGCCGACAACATCCTTGGCGATTGGGACTTTACCGTTCCCGGTGCCGACTCAAAGATCAACATGATTCGGGTGACATACATCGACCCGGATAAGGAATTCCAGGCTGATGTTGTCCAATGGCCCGAGCCGGGTGCCACGAATCCCTATCTCACAGCGGACGGAGGTCTCACACAGGAACGGAGTCTCGACCTGCCGTTGACGCAGAACGTCTACACTGCACAGCAGATCGGGATGACCCTCTTGAAGGAATCGCGGCACGGAATAGTGGTCGGTCTGACGGCGAACCAAACGGCCCTGCAGTTGGAGATCGGGGACGTGGTGAAGGTTACGCACGACACGCCGAGCTGGACGGATAAGCTGTTCTGGGTGGCGGCGATAACCATCCTTCCCGATACGAACGTCAGATTGACGCTCGTCGAGTATGAGATTTCAGTCACCGACGATATGACGTTTGCCGACGCCGGCCCCGATACGATCACCCGGGCTTCGGGATCCTGGATCACCGACGGGTTCGTGGCCTATGACCAGGTGAACGTCTCGGGCTCGGCCAGCAACGACGGGACATATATCGTCGCTTCGGTAGCTGCGACGGTGTTGACGCTCGACGCCGCGGAAACACTCGCGAACGAAGGGCCGGTTTCCTGCACCGTCAAGACCTCGATCTATGGGCTGGATACCCAGAGCACGGCTTTGGCCGACGTCGGCGACAACCTCCCCCGGAATCCCAATGACATCGATGACCCGACCAATGTGAGCCTTGCGGGGACGACGGCCGAGGGCTTCACCACCGCGACAGGACAGTACGTCGCTCGGATCAAGATCACGCTGACCGACGCAGACGATGCCTTCGTTGATGGCTACGACGTGGAAGCGAAACGCAACACAGACACCAACTACGACAACTACGGCTTCTTCCACTTCGGTGATGTGGAGTTCTTCGTCACGCCTGTGACGGAAGGCGAACAGTGGGATGTCCGGGTGCGATCGGTCAACAAGGCAACCGGAGTGACTGGAGATTGGGTCACCACCAACGTCACGCCCGGTTATCCAAGCGGGTCTGGCACCACAGCGATCACAGATGGGTGGAGTGGCGCCCAGAACGCCGCAGCGCCGGAGAATGGGGACGAGTCGATCGGAGCGGATGGCTCGGTCGCCTACTCCAACCTCGAGGACGCCAACGGGATAGTTACCACCTACACCGCCTACTACGACATCAACACATTAAGCATGGGCGGTGCCAATCTTGTCACTGTATTCCTCTACACCAACGATGCTGCGGGCTCGACGAATTGGACGGCCCGAGCTTCCAACAGCTACGACAACACCTCCAACGTCACCGATGAAACCCTGAGTGTCGAGATCGCGATGGGTGCGGACTTCGACCTCCGCGTCGTGGTGACATACTCCCAGACCCCAGACCCCGCAGAGTTGGCGCAAGTCGAGATGCACGGCGAGGACCACGGGACAGAGGCGGGGGTCCAGTACGATAAGATCACGACCGGGATCGTGGGTGGAACCATACCTGCAAGTGACGTCACCTCCGGTGGGACGCTGATCGACGCAGCGGTGGCAAGCTCGAACGTCACCCAACACGAAGCGGCCATCGACCACGACGCGCTCACAAACTTCGTCTCCGGCGAACACTTTCTCCAAAGTGCCATCACTGGTCTCGGGACACAAGTCCAAACCCTCGACATGGGGACGAACGGCATCACTAATGCTGGAGACATAACGGCGAGTGGGGAGTTTATATCAACTGGTGGGGGTGAAACGGGAAAATTCTTTACAGGCGGTGCTGGTAATACGGTTTTTTCTTTTAGTGGAGGTAATTTT
>SDBV01004654.1_pt1 | contig 19622 bp, 26 predicted proteins | sample 2277081 | NCBI WGS metagenome assembly SDBV01 (sample SAMN10402039, study PRJNA504765) | marine sediment metagenome | isolation source: marine sediment core GS10_PC15, 223 cmbsf | place: Arctic Ocean: Southern Knipovich Ridge | collected 2010
TCAACTGTTTTTTATTTGTTCAGGGCTTGGGTTTGGTATAGTGACCCTTATATGGTGTTTTTATGATGCGGTAGAGCTTTTTTATCACTGGGATGGAGACATCTAGGTAACAATTTATGTGAGGTGAATTTATGAAAGAAACAAGAGAGTTTGATAAAAAATTAAAGCTAAAAATGGAACCTTTAGCGAGATCGCCTGAATGGGAAGTAAAGGTGATCCGTGGTTATATACTTCAATTAGACAAAAAAATATCTAACTATATTAAAAATACGAATGATACGCCTGAAAAGGCACGTGACTTAGTGATAATGTTTGAGTCAGTGTCAGGCATTCAAAAAAAGCTACGGGAGGCACAATGAACAAAGCCGCCATAAAAAGAACGATAAAAAGACTTTCTAGTTTGCCAGATTCAAAGGAATTAATTGAAAAATTCAAAAATCAGTGCTTCAATGATGAGAGGATAAGAATAAATTTGTTTTTTGATGAGTGTTTACAGTATGTGGATATTTTGAGGGTGGATGATATTGAATCTCGCTCGTCGTTTACAGAGAAGAAAGGAGAGGAAATATGATAATTCCTGATTTTGTAAGTTTGATCTTGTGTGTTTTGTTTGGTGGAATAGTGGGTTATTGGCTGGCAATGCATTTTACAAGGAAATAAAATGTCACATGAATTATCAGTCAACATAACATATGATTTTACCTACTAAAACATATATAACTGATCAAGAACCAAGATATTGTAGAAAATGTGGTGAATTAACTTTTAACTTTTATCCTTCACGGATAGCTAGATGCGACTGGATATGCAACGCTTGTTCTAAGAAACAAAAGAATGAGCGTGAAAAAAAACAGAGGGAATCTAGGAATCTGAATAAGTATTAATCCATAATGATAAGACTCGGAGATTATACCATGTAATTTCTGTTTAGTCAAGACGGATATAATTCATATAAGACATTTTAAGTTCTTATATGGCATGGGCTTAAAATATTTTTAACGTATTAATGATCTAACGAAAATAATTGATATATGCTTTTTGTAGGTAGAATAGTCTAACTTTTGTCTAAAAACCGTCAAGATTATCTTTTAGACTTATCTTGGCGAGACTGGAAATAGTTTGATCTTTTTTAGACATAGCATGTAACTACTTGGGGGGTTCTTCTTAAGAAAGTATTCACTTGACAAAATTAAGGGGATGGGGGGTACGATGTTTTTATGACTAGGATTAAAAGCAAGCCATTTGCCAGAAAGGTAGAGATTCGAGAACACGGCAATAAGAAAAGGTTTCCTAAGGGCATTAAAAAGATCATGGGATCAAGGCAGTTGATAGACGATTCGTTAGAGTTCGGAATTAATGATTTTGAGTACATGTTAGTTCAGAAGATACTGAAAGACCCATATTTAAATGCTACTAGGGCATACTCAGAACTTTATCCAGTTAGCAGCACGGATTATGCAATGAGGGCGGCTACAAAAACTATGTGCAAGGAGCCTGTCAGAAATTACTTTAATCATTGTCTGAACGAGAGGTTAAAGATAGGGGTTGTTACTGAGAAAGAGATTCTTTACAACCTTAAACTTGTAGCTTTGAGATGTATGCAAGGGCAAGAGATCGTTGATAAAGATGGTAAACGTACAGGGGAATGGAAATTTGAGCCTAATGCTGCTAACAAGGCTTGGGAGTTACTAGGAAAGAATCTAGGAATATTTACTGAAAAAGTAGAGTTGTCGGGTTCAGTCAATATTCCTGTAAGGGCTATTCCTGCGGAAATGTCAATAAAAGAGGCAACACAACTCTATGCAGCAAATTTAAAAAGAGAGGTTAAAAACGATGGAATCGATAACAGCTAGTTCTTTAGGTGCAGTGATTGGAAAGCAGGTGAGTGCCGTTCTTACTGGCGCTGACCAATTTAGTAGTTTAATTGAGATGGACGGCCAGTTTAATTTCAGTGTTGTGCCGTTGTTGGAAGAAAATCAAATAGCTCTAATGGCGTTTGTAGGCAAAGTGACCTTGCAAAGGGCTTTTACTGATGTTCTGAATAAAACACCAGAGGAGATTCGGACATTTATTCCCGATGGTGAAGTTGTAATATGGAATACAGTATCAGAACATACCGTTGCTACTGAACTTGTTGACATTCAACCAACAGGTGGATTATTTAGGGTTGGAATAATACTTCCAGCAGACTACACACAGGGTAAAGTTCTTGTAAGATTGGGAAGGTAACATGACTATTGGTCATTGTGTATCTGGCAGAGTTTTTAACAGAGTATTTGACTCTTCGGCACAAGCACCTGTGCCTTTTGCTGGCCCAACTTTTGTCTCAGAGTGGAACACGAATAATACAAGTGCTGGTTCCTCTGCAAACAATCAAGTTAAATTGCCCCTAGAGTCATCAGGACACTACAATTTTTTGGTTGATTGGGGTGATGGTAACAGTGATACGATAACTGCTTTTGATCAATCAGAAGTAACACACACTTATTCATCACCTGGAACGTTTACCATAAAGATAAATGGCGCAATTTCAGGGTTCAGATTTAATAATACTGGTGACAGACAAAAAATACTCGATGTTTCTGAAATTGGGCCTCTTGATATTGGGATCAATAACGGGTTTTATTTTGCAGGATGCACTAATTTAGTTTGGACTGCTACTGGTCAATTAAACATGTCAGGTAAAACAAATTTAGAGTCTATGTTTGAGGCGTGTCCTGCTTTTAATGGTGTCATAGGGTCTTGGAATGTTTCAAGTATCACTAATATGAAGTCGATGTTTAAGGGTTGCTCAATATTTAACAAAGATATTGGTTTTTGGGTTGTGTCCAGTGTTACTGATATGTCGTTCATGTTCGAAAATTGTTTTGCATTTAATCAAGACCTTGGTAACTGGGCCGTGAACAATGTTACAGATATGTCGTTTATGTTTAATGGTTGTTCAGCATTTGATACAAATATAGATTTTTGGACTGTTTCTTCTGTCATTACTATGGCATCAATGTTTAAAAATTCAGGATATGACCGGAATTTAGGTGCTTGGGGTTCTGACACTTCAAATGTTACGGATATGTCGTCTATGTTTGAGGGATCACAGTTTAGTGGGGACATATCAACATGGACTGTTTCTTCTGTCACAACGATGGCATCAATGTTTAAGTTATCAAAACTTAGTCTTTCAATAGATGCTTGGGGCAATGACACTTCTAATGTTCTTGATATGTCAAGCATGTTTGAAGGTTCAATATACAATCAACCAATAGATTCTTGGGTGGTTTCTGCTGTCACTACGATGAAGGGAATGTTTAAATCTTCATTGTACGACGAGGATTTAACATGGGCTGTGAACAATGTTACGGATATGTCAGAGATGTTTCAGAGTTCACAATTTAATAAAGACATAAGTTTTTGGACTGTATCTCAAGTCACAACGATGGCATTTATGTTTGCTAGTTCACAGTTTAATTCAAATATTAACCCTTGGTTTTCTGCTATTGGTGCTCATAGCATTACTAATATGGTTAGTATGTTTAATAGTGCAGTATTTAATCAACCCTTAAATGATTGGAATGTTACTAGTGTTACAAATATGTCAGCAATGTTTCGTAATTCTTTATTTGATCAATCCATAGGTAGTTGGGAGAATGCCACTTCCACCCTTGCAAATGTTATAGCTATGGCAAGTATGTTTGAATCTACCTTGGCATTTGACCAGAACATTGATAATTGGAATGTTTCTGGTGTTCTTGATATGGAGTTCATGTTTGAGGCGGCTCAAGTATTTAACCAACCCCTAAACAGTTGGGATGTTTCTAATGTTCAAACTATGAAGGGAATGTTTAATCAAACTATACTGTTTAATCAAAGTATCGGTAGTTGGGTTGTTACAAGCGTTGTAAGCATGCAGGCAATGTTCGCTTTTTCTGCTGCATTCAATAACACAAGTATTAATAGTTGGAATGTTTCAAGTGTTCAAAGTATGATAATGATGTTTAGAGGGTCGATATATAATCAACCTTTAAACAATTGGAATGTTGTAGGTGCTACGAGTATGTTACAAATGTTTCAGAGTTCACCGTTTGATCAAGACATAAGCAGTTGGAATGTCACAAATGTGGCATCCATGGTTGACATGTTCAATCCTGGTGTTTTATCAACAGCGAACTATGATTTGCTGTTGATAGCTTGGAGCATGTTGGGCACTCTTCAAAACGGTGTTCAATTTAATGTGGGAACTACCAAGTTTACAGGCCCAAATGCAGAAAATGCAAGGGAAACTATCATTACCGCTTTCGGCTGGACTATTATTGACGGTGGGCTATTCGTACCATGATGAAAGAGATAAAACACCCGACCCCTGAACCCCTATTCTTTATCGCCCATAATAATGGCAGTGTTTATCATTACAATAAAATGATGACTGCTAATTCTATGGGAACAGGTCAACCGATAGTAGAAGAATTTAGAAATATCAATGCTTGGGCAAACCAATTAAAAAAATATGGCATAACAATAGATAAGAAACAATACAGAGATCCATGAACTGGAATAACATTGATTATTTGCCTATTATCAAGGAAAAGAATGACAGGCTGGTTAAAATAAAGTCAGATTCCAAACTTTTTGATGCTTCTTGGGCTTATTATTCGGTCAATCCTGTGAATTATATCGAGGATTGGATGTGGACGCACGATCCGAGAAGGCAGCCATCATACATACCGTTTATGCTATTTCAAAGACAAAAAGAATTGATTGAGTGGCTATATGAACGATTACAGAATAAAGAGGATGGATTGATCGAGAAGTCCAGAGATATGGGCGTGACGTGGCTATGTTGTGCGTTTGCTGTTTGGGGGTGGATTTTTTTGGACGGGGTTAAGTTTTCCTTTGGATCTAGGAAAGAGAAGTTGGTTGATGAGCTGGGAAACCCAGACTCTATTTTCGAGAAGATACGCATGATATTAAGGATGACACTGTCAGAATTTTTACCATCCTATAAAACATCATCGGGAAAATGGGAAAGATTTCGAGAAGAAAAGGACGCACCATTTCTTAAAATAATTAATCGGCAAAACGCATCAACGATAACCGGTGAGGCGGGCGACAATATTGGGAGAGGCGGACGGTCCACTATGTATTTTAAAGATGAATCTGCGTATTATGAGCGTCCTGAAAAAATAGATGCTGCTTTATCTCAGAATACGGATGTTAAGATTGATTTATCCACACCTAATGGTACTGGTAATCCATTTCATCTAAAAAGATCATCGGGTTTAATACCAGTGTTTACTTTTCATTGGAGAGATGATCCTAGAAAAAATTTGGCATGGTATAACGATAAAAAATTAAAATGGGAAGAGTCAATCGTTGCTCAAGAGTTGGATATCGATTATACAGCTTCTTTAGAGGGGGTTTGTATTAAATCTAAGTGGGTTCAAGCGGCTGTTGATTTTCATAAGAGGCATGGGTTATCTACTAGTGGTGCGCGTGTGTCAGGATTTGATGTTTCGGATGAAGGGAATGACATGAATGCGCATGTCTCTAGGCATGGATTTGTTGTAGTTCATATAGATGATTGGTCAGGTAAAGGGTCAACCGTAGGTAAGTCAACGGGAAGATGTTATCAGCAGGCAGAAGAATTGAAAGTTGATCTGATAAATTTTGATAATATTGGTGTTGGAGCAGGTGTAAAATCCGAGGCAGAGAATTTGCGCCTCTCAAAGACTAACCCTATCAAAGTCTTGGGCATAAATGCTGGGAGTACCAAATTGATTGGAAAATGGGAAGAAGGGAAGAAAAATTCAGATATGTTTGTAAATCAGAAGGCTTTAATGTGGTGGACAGTCCGTAGAAGGTTTAAGAAGACATGGCAATATGTTGAAGGGATCAGTAAATATCCACAGGATGAGTTGATCAGTATTCCTTTTCACCAGAAACTAATCACTGAATTATCTCAGCCTAGACAATTTATAGGTGAATCAGGAAAAATTAAAATAGAGCCAAAAGAAATGCTGGCAAAAAGAGGGATAAAATCTCATAATTTTGCGGATGCGTTTGTCTTAGCTTTTTCACCTGCCCAAAATTATGAGGGGGGTGTATGGTAATGGGAGACTCAAAACCAACAGGGACATTCAATAAATTAATGTCCGATCTTGGTAAAAAATTACATATTAATACTGATCTAATGAGAAGAATGAAGCTGGGTGGTGGCTTTTCACATAGGGGACAAAGAAATATATACGAGGTATTAGGTTACGATCGATCTCCTAATATAGATACTTATTCTGAGAAATTTGGCAGACAGGACATTGCAAACCGAATAGTTAAGGCTTACCCAGAAGCTACTTGGAGAGAAGGTCCTGAAATAGTAGAAGATAGCGATACAGATAATGAAACAGAATTTGAGACAGAGTGGATAAATTTAAACAAGCGTCTCAATGTGTTCCATTATCTGATGAGATTGGATATTTTACAGTCTTTAGGACGGTATGGGGTTCTATTGATAGGTGCAAAAGATGTGCAAAGTGAATCAGATTTATCATTTCAGATGAGTGGTTTAAATGGACCGGAAGACATATTGTTTCTTATGCCTTTCTCTGAGAAAAATGCAGATATAATTTCCTACGATACAGATATAATGAGCGAGAGATTCGGAATGCCTTTTCATTACAAATTAGACATAGGTGGATCAGTTGATCATTCCTCGTCCAGCATTCCTTCAAAGACTTTGAGAGTCCATCACAGTCGAGTTTTACATGTTGCAGAAGGGTTGCTTCAAAATGATATCTTTGGTGTACCGTGTTTACAGCCAGTTCTTAACAGGCTAGATGATTTAGAAAAGGTAGTTGGAGGTTCTGCTGAAATTTTTTGGCTGAATGCGAGAGGGGGAATGCATTTAAATGCTGACAAAGATGTTGAAATTAAGGACAAAGAGAAACTAGCTAAGGAAATAGAGGAATATACACATAACTTTACAAGATGGATACGCACTAAAGGAATGGATTTAAATTCTATTGAATTGACTGTTCCCGATCCTACCGGTATTGTCTCAGTTCTATTAGACGTGATATCTGGGGCTAAAGGGATTCCAAAGCGTATACTGATAGGTTCAGAAAGAGCAAAATTGGCAAGTTCTCAGGATGAAAATAACTGGTTAAATAGGGTGCAGGAAAGGCGACTTAATTTTGCTGAGCCTATAATGATACGTCCTTTTATAGATAAATTATTGAAGGCAGGAGCTTTGCCAAGCGTTAAAGAATACAAGGTAGAGTGGCCGACAATAAACACAATATCTGAAAAAGATAAGGCGGAAATAGGTTTAAAGAAGGCTCAGGCTCTATCAAATTATGTTTCACCAGCAGGGACTCCGGCTGAATTAATCGTGCCGCCTAAGCAGTTTAATGAAGAGTTCTTGGGAATAGAGTATCTCGAAGATGATATCGCTGTTCTTGAGAAAGAGTTCGATGAATTAGACGAAGATGTGGAAGGGGAAAATGTGCCTCCGGCATCGCCATAATCAAAAAAAACGTAAAACAGTTAACATAGACCCTTCAAGAACTAAGATATTAAGGTCTAAGTTTTCGGCAGATTTATTCAACAGGTTCATGATACTGAAAGGTTTGATCCTCAAGTCTTTAGTTGATAATGACGCACTTGTACTTAAAACCAATGCGCCTCTTCCGCCGAAAGCCTTTCAATTTTCTACGAGTGAAGAGAAACATACCCTCTTTATGCAGTGGTTACAAGAACAAATAGATGTTGAGATTTTAGAGGTTACTAGGATGGACTCAGGTACAGTAATTAGACGTAGACCTTGGACAAATTTATACATACAATCAGCCTATCAAAGAGGGATTCTAAGGGGAAGACAAGAATTAAGGAGACAGGGTTTTAAGGTTGCTGCTTTTGAAGGAGCAAGAGGCTTAGGTCGCTTAGGTGGCTTAGGTAACTTAGGGGCATCTTTCAATCAACCGATTCATGCTGAACGTGCAGCCTTAATATTCACAAGAACATTTACGGAATTAAAAGGGATAACGGATTCCATGTCCCAATCTATCAGTCGGACATTGGCTCAGGGTTTGTTAGAGGGTAAGTCTCCAAGGACAATAGCGAGAGAATTGAATAAGGATGTAGATAAGATAGGCATAAACCGCGCGCGTACTCTTGCTCAAACGGAAATTATAAGAGCGCATCATTCAGCAAACATAGGTGAATACAGGATTGCTGGAGCAGAAGGGGTTGAAGTAATCGCTGAATTTTTAACGGCTGGTGATGCAAGGGTATGTATTAGGTGTGCAAGCTTAGCTGGGCAACGTTTCGCTTTAGACGAAGCAGAAAATTTAATACCCGTACACCCAAGGTGCAGATGTGTTGTCATTCCGATAACATCGGAAACAATAGGACAAGAGAGGATTCAATCACCGGCGCAGATTAAAAAGATTGCAGGATTATAATAAATACCGGCAATATTAGAGACAGTGATATGAAAAGTTTTAGTAAAAGCACCAGTCTGTTGTTTTTTTCTGAATTGAAGTCAATTGCATCCTGTAATCCTAGACATATTTCTATTTTGATATGTCCAATAATATTAGAAGTGGATGTAGTTAAAATATTTTTAGGAGTAGGAAACTTAGATTTATAGAAATGTGTCGGTAAAAACATTATTGCAGTCAAGCCAAACAATATGAAATATACTAAACATGAGATTAATATAGTATTCAACAAATTCATCCCATTTGGAAGAGGCACTTTCGATAATTCTTTGGCTCTAAAAATCACATTATAAGAAAGAACACCAAAAACAATAAATAAATAAGACAAAAAAACCAAAGCTTTATTATCTATTTTTCGTTTTGATCCGTCTAACTCTTCCAAATGCAAAACCGCCTGATCATGCATTAGATTAGTTTTTTCTTCACTAACATTTTTTAGGTCAATTTCGTCATACCATGCCATTTCAATCACCCTCACCTATATTCATCCGTTATTCCGACTCTTAGACTGTACATCTAAATATAATAATTGTTAATGACCGTTTAGATTATTTTAGGACTTGACAAAAATCAGAATGGGGGAATACGGTACAAATATGACAAAAGATTTGTTTACATTTAAAACCAACATGTCAGAAAAGGCTAAGATCAAGCAGCTTGAAGGACAGGATCATCTAGTTTTTCCTGTAATAGCGGCTAAAGAAGTTGTAATGAATGAATTGTTATATCCTGAAAATGAATTAAAGAAAAATGTTGTATCTTGGAACGGTGTCCCGATAACAGTTAACCATCCCACTAAGAACGAACAAAATGTATCCATTAATTCACCTGAAATGCTAGAGAAATTTTCAGTGGGGAAATTTTTTAACGTAAGATATGACAACGGGGTGAAGGGTGAAATGTGGTTTAATATCTCTCAGGCGGAAGGCAAGGGATTTGATAAGGTTGTATCAGGTTTAAAAGATGGTGTGATGATGGAAGTCTCGACCGGTGTTTTGGCTGAACAAAATGAAATAAGCGGTATTTTTAAGAATAAAGAATATAGTGGGATAGTTAAAGGTATTATCCCAGATCATTTAGCTCTATTACCTAATGATGTCGGCGCGTGTAGTGTTGATGATGGCTGTGGTACTCATAGAACGAATCGTAATGTTTCAACACAATCTAGTGAAGACAAAGGAGATAAACAAGAAGGAAAAAATAGGATGATAAAAGCTTTTAATTTTTTAAAGGATTCCATATTCAAAACAAATGAAATTGGGAATCGTGGTATTAGAGATCAGATCATGGATCGTTTACAGGATGAGTTTGGAATAGACTCCTTTGTTTTCGTTGAAGATGTATTCAATGATTTTTTTGTTTACGAAAAATCACATAAGCTTTTTAAACGTTCTTATACAGTTGACAATGATGACATTGTCTCTTTTGGGAATGAGACAATTGAGGTATTTAGGAGGACTGAGTTTATTGAGAAAAAAGAATTAAAAACTAATAAAAAGGAGAGTGTTATGGATAATAAAAAAGAATTAGTAAAAAAGATTTTAGTGGGTGAGTCTATCCCTGAATGTGAAGAATGTTCCCTATTGAAATTGAACGAGGAAACATTGAGTAAGTTGGCTGCTGATAACAAGCCTAAAGATAAGGATTCTGATAATACGGGTATCTTAGTTAACAAAGATAATCCTGAGATTCCTGTTAAAACTGAGATTCCTGTTAAAGAGGAGTCTGTAGATGATGTTCTTTCAAATATTAAAAACCCAGAAGTTAAAGAGGTTATCATGAATGCTATTTCAACAGAACGAAAAAGAAAAGATGAAATGATCTCAGCAATCATAGCAAATTCAAAGCTAGAAAAGGATGAATTGAAAACCATGAGTATCTCAATTCTTGAAAAGCTTTTTAATTCACATAGCCCTTCGGTTTATTTGGGAAAGAACGGTTTTTCTGATAATGGGGATAGTAACCTTCCACCTTCGGCCCCTCCTGTTTTGTCAAATTTAAAAAAAGGGAGTGAATAATGACCACTAAGCTAAAACCAACAACTATTCTTTTAAAGGGTGATCCTTTATTCAAAGAGGCACCTGCTAAGGCAGTTTTAAGTCCTGGACACCTTTTAGAACTAGTTTTGGATACGGGAATATTGAAGGTTCAAAAACATTCAGAAGCTATTGAAACTGTTTGGTCCGCATTTGCACTTGAAAATGATTTAATCGGTCTGGGAATCACTGATCCTTACCCCATAGATGAAAATGTGAGGTATGTTGTAGGAAGATCAGGCGATGAGTTCTTAGCTAGAGTTGCTACTGGAGCACCTATAATTAATCCTGGAGACTTTTTAGAGCCTGCCGCAGATGGGACATTGAAAGCAAGAACAACTACTGGTGGACATACAACGGCGGTACAAAAGGGATCAATTAGATTTATGTTTATTGAAACAGTGGCGGTTACAAACACATCTGGAAATGATGTATTTATTAAAGTGGAGGTATTATAATGACATTACTTTTAGATGGAAAAAAAGCGTCTCATAATGATGTGCAACATTTAGCTAACAAGCTAATTAGAACAAATGCCACGCTTAGGCATGAAGAATGGAAACTGTTTGATGATGTTGTGATCAAAGTCGCTCGTCAACGTTTAAATGCGGTTGCTGATTTACAGGAGGCAGGACTTACTAAACAGCTTGGCGGATTGGGTGTCATGGTCTCATCTGCTGAGAGATCAACCGACCTAACTGATGCAGAGGTTTCTATGGATGGAATGACGAGAAGTCAGAATGACCGACCTGAATTTGATCTCTTGAATTTTCCTGTTCCAATAGAGCATAAAGACTTTATGGTTAATCTAAGACAATTAGAGGCGAGCAGAACAGATAGCAGGGGGAATAGTGGTAGAGAGTCTTTAGACACTACTATGATATCAATGGCAACACGTAAGGTTTCAGATAGCTTGGAGAGTATGGTATTCAATGGGTTTCCGACACTTCAAGTTGAAGCTGGAAAAGTTTTTGGATATCGTACACATCCAAGCCGTCAAATACAACCAATAACAAATTGGGCCGTAAAATCAGGGCGAGATGTTATTGGGGATACCAAGAAAATGCTGGACAAATTGTATGCGATCAATCGATTTGGGCCATTCAACATGTATGTGGCTAAAAATTTATGGGGTAGCATGCAAGAAGATTATAACGATGTAAAATCAGGCTTGACATTTAAACAACGTATAGAGGCTTTTGAGGATATAACGAGGCTTCGTCCTGGCGATTCTTTAGCAGACAGCGAGGTCATCATAGTTCAGATGGATATAGAAAACGTAGATTTAGGAGTTGGTCAGGATATAGTTAATATTGAGGACAAGTCGGAAACTTTCATGACTAAGTTCAAAGTGTTTGCGGCCATGACTATTCGACTTAAACCTGACGCTAATAATTCACTTGGCGTTGTACATGGTTCAATATAATAGGAGAATATGAATGAAAACTAAAAAGACTGCATATAAGCTCATAGGGACTTATGAAAAGCCATTATCTAATGGCAAACTGGAAGTTTATAAAGATGGTGATATCATTGAGCTTGATGAGAATGAAGTAAAAAGTCCGCTTTTTGTGAATAAACTTACGCGTGTAAATGTTATTGCTGCACCGGTAATCAAAAAGGAATCAGACGAGATAATTTCTAAAGCTAAAGAGGAAGCAAGAGAGATAGTTTTAAAGGCTAAAGAAGAATCAAAAGACATATTCGCTGGAGTTTTGATCAAGGTACAAAGTATGTGTGATTTGGTAGAAGACAAAGTTAAAAAAATAACTCCACCTTTAAACGATAAAACAAAGGATGTTATTTTATCGGCTTTAAATGACATAGAAAAAGCTTTTACAACTTCTCAAAAAGAAATAGATTCAACTGAGACTAAATAGATTAATGTGTCGGTAATGATAAATGGCAAGGATACCTACTACTGATTCAGATGTTAAAGAGATTCTTGAGACTGAATTAGATACTACGCCATTTATCGAAACCGCCAAATTAATTGTTGATGAAGATTTAGTCGGAAAAGGTCTTAGTGATGCGAGATTAGAACAAATTGAGCTTTATCTTTCAGCACATTTTACGACATTAAGAGAACGGCAGTTAGAATCAGAAGAGTTCGGAGATTCTAAGGACAGGTTATTAGGACAAGTTGAAATGGGCCTGGATTCGTCTATATATGGTCAACAGGCAAAAGTTTTGGATAATACTGGAACTTTAGTTAATCTAGGTAAAGCTAAAGCAGAATTTCAAGTTATTTGTTAATATGAAATTTCCACAAGACGCTACTCGTTGGTTTGTTATAGGTAACAATGAATACAATGAAAAAGCTTTTAGTGATGCTACAGCGTTAAAAGTTCGTTGGGAAGAAAAAATACAAAAAATGATAACTCCAAAGGGCGAGGAGATAACGTCAATGGCAGTTGTGTACTCGTTAATAGATATTACTATTGGTGATTTTTTATTTTTAGGTAGCTCTATAGCGGCAGACCCTAGGACTTTAAATTCCCACCAAGTGTTATTGACAGAAAAAATCCCAAATCTTAGGGGAACAAAGTTTGTTAGGAAGGTATTTTTATGAGTAAAGGTATTAAATTGATAGGTACTGACAAAGTTTTAAAAAATCTTAATAAGCAGGTCAGAAGGATAAAAGGCCAAACAACCAAGGGCATGAGAATTGTTGTTTTATTAATTAAGGGAAGATCAATAGTTAAGTCTCCCGTGGACACTGGAAATTTAAGAGCAAGTCATTTTTCAAATGTCACAACACAAAAAAATAGAATTATAGGTATAGTGGGGGCAACCGCTTTTTATGCTTTTTTTGTTCATGAAGATTTGGAAGCGTCTCATAAAGTGGGACAAGCTAAATTTTTGGAAGACGCTATTAAAGAATCAAAAGGCGAGATATTATCAATAATTAAGAAATTTGCAAAAGTATGAACCCCCCAAGTAAAGATATTAGACAAAAATTAATTGATGCGGGTGTGAGTTCATCAATACTCTTCATTGGGCAGGAACCGGATTCCCCCGACGGTGTTATGACTATTTATGATACCCTAGGAGATCCAGCAAACCCAAGGTGGCTTATTGATGAACCAACATTTCAGATTAGGTCTAGGTCTGTTTCTTATGAGACGGCATACAATCAATTATTAAACGCCAGAGATATTTTATTAGGATTACCCAAAACTACTATTTCTGGTACAAAGTACATTGGGATTTGGACAAAAACGGATATCGCCAGTTTACAAAGAGATGAGGAGGATCGAGTAATATTAATCGTTAATTTTCGAATGGTCAGAGAATTATCATCAGGAATTAACAGGCAACCAACGCCATAAAACTTTAAGGAGAAAATTAAAATGACAACAGCAGGGTTTACGAAAAAAGTAAATATTTCAAAAGATGGTGCACCGGGGAATTGGAAAATTTTACCTGTTGACACACCAACAAAAAATGTTAGTGCGACATTACAAGAGAATACAGACCTATCAAATAATGATGGGTTTAAGAGTAGAATATATGGGTTGAGGGATTTTAATATTGGTTTAGATGGAAATTTTGTTCCATATTTAACATATCAATTCAATATTAAAGCAACCAGCGCATCAACTGTAATGTCAAATGAGGATTTGACTCTTGTTGTTGGCGCACCCGATTTTACATATCAGATGAATGATCCAACAAAAAGAATATTTGATAGAGAGGTCACCCCTACTTTTAAGGATGCTGGAACACCTATACCCGCAAGTGATATTAAGTCTATTGATTATTTGAGTGGGTCTGTAACTTTTGTTACCTCTAAAACTGAACCCGTAACCCTTGATGCTGGGTCGTTTATACCTGTTTCAACAATACCCGAAGATTGTATCAGCACTGCTACTCTAGATATGAGCGTAGAACTTGAGGAAGATACAAACATAAAGTCTGCGTCCAATGGGTGGAAAAAACGGGTAACTAAACTTCGTGATGTGTCTCTGAGTTTGACTACTTTTAATGATTTTTTAAAAAAGTACATAACAGACATCAAGGGCGATAAAGTTGTTCTTGTAGAAATAGTTATAGGAAATACTGATCAGCAAACTATACGTGGATGGTTCACTGTTGAATCTGATAATGAAACAGGAGGCGTTGCTGATTTGGAATCTGAGGAAATTTCATTGCAGTTGGATGGCGACATTAAATCTTCTTTTACTTGGATTTATCCCTCTTCTGGTTTTAATGATGGTTTGAAAATAATTACTGATTTTTTCTTTGATGGCGGCGATCTTCACATACAACTTTTACCAGATGGCAGTTTAGCTAATGGTTTTGAGGGTCAAGTGCTTTTAGAATCACTCAGTTTGAACATGGACATAAATGGGAAATTAACATTTTCCAGCACTTTTCAGGGCAATGGCGAATTAAAAGATGCAACAACACCTTAAAGGAGGATATTAAAAATGGAATTACGCAATAAATTAAGGACAGCTACTATCGGTGCTGTAAAAAAGCCCCGATCAAGGGTAATTGAAATAAATGGAGAAAAATTAGAGGTACGTCAACCTACTATTAAACAAAGGGATGCTTTGAGAGACAAATGTGTTGATAAAATACCTTTAGATAATGGTGATTTTGAAATGAAACTTAATTCTATAGCATATCAAATCTGGGGGGTGATTTTATTTACATACATCCCCGGGACTAATGAAAAAGTTTTTGAGGCTGCTGATTTTGATATCATGGCAAATTCATTTACTGGTTCTTTTGTTGATGATTTATATGAAGTATTTGTTGAATTATCTAATGTGGATATCAAACATGAAAAAAAGTCTTAAAGGCCGATCCCTTTACAAAACGTCTACATGACGTTGCGAGGTTACTTGGGAAAATGGTCTGTGAAATTGAAGATAGTATGCCTATTCAAGAACTAGCAAGATGGATAGCTTATATAGAAATAGAAAATCCGTTTCAAGTATTTAGTAATAAAGTAAAAAGAAGAAAATAATGGCTCAAGAAAATCTCGGAAATGTGTTTTTTAGGGTAGGTGCTGATACCAAAGGTCTTGAACGGGCTGAAAAAGAGATGTTGAGGTTTGTAAGAAGAACAAACAAAAGTCTAGGTTCGGTTTCAAGATCAATGAGAGGCATAAAGATTGCTATCATTGCGGTTGGAGTTGCCCTTACTGGTAGGTTAATCAGAACAACTATTCAATCTGCTGACGCATACAATGTTTTGCAACAACGTATTAAAACTGCTACAAGAGCTACTGGAGATTATATTTCTGTATCTAGGGAATTGGAGAGAATATCCAATTCTATCGGAAGTTCATTACGTACAAATGTCGGAATATTTCAAGCTCTTGCTAGAACCTCTGCTGAATTGGGAGCTACCAATACTGACATGCTTAAATTAACAGAAACATTAAATCAATTAGGCGTTATAGGTGGTTCTACAACAGAAGAAATGAAAAATGGGCTGAGACAATTTACACAATCTATGTCTTCCGGCATAGTCAGAGCAGAAGAGTTTAATTCAATATTAGAAAATATACCGGAAGTTGCCAGTAGAATTGGTGAAGGTTTAGGGTTAACAGTAGGAGAGCTAAGACAAGCAGTCATTACTGGAAAAGTTTTATCAAAGGATGTATTTGACGCATTACTTAGTCAAAGCGATGAAATAAATGAACAGTTTAAAGAGATCACAGTAAGTGTAGATAGAGCCGGTCAAAGTTTCAAAAATGCATTAGAAAAACTTCAAGGAGAATTATTTAAGGCTTCGGGATCCAGTGATCTATTAGCAAATTCCTTGATTAAAATGGCCAATATTTTAAATAAAGTAGATTCGCAAGGGGTAGTTGATTCTATGGGAGATAGTTTTATAAGGGTCAGAATAGAAGTTGAAACACTTGCAAAAGTTTTTGATTTAGTTTGGGGCAGCGCTATAGATTTTGCCATAGAACAGATATTAAGATTGACTAGAATAGGACTTTTCGCTTTCAAACAAATGAGAGAGGCAATTGCACTAACAATAAGAGAAATAGAAAAAGGTGACAGTGCCTTAAGCAATATACTTCAAGAAAGAAGAGCTGCTTTAGAGGCATTGGACGAATCAATAATTTTAAGAGAACAACAAAATGTACGAGATGCATTTAATGCAGAACAATTAGAAAAATCCACAAAGATTCAAGATGAAATAGTAGCAGCCGCTAAGAAAGCAGCCGAAGAAAAGAGAAGGAATGAGGCTCTTGATGCATTTTTTCAAACGAATTTTTTTAGGAAACAAAAAGAAGGAACTCTAGCTGAACAAGCTAAAAGTTTCAGGGACCAAATTTCACTAGCCTCTAGAAGTAGTCGAGAATTTTTTGAATTAAATAAAGCTTTGAATTTATCTTCTGCTTTAATGGAAGCACCAAGTGCCATTTTATCAGCATTTAATTTTGGTAGTAAGTTTGGGGGGCCGCCTTTAGGGTTTGCTTTTGCGACAGTGGCAGCAGCAGCGACAGGAGCATTGATAGGGCAAATTGCATCTGCTCAATTCAGGGGTGGCAGACAAACCGGCGGCCCTGTGACTTCTGGGGGTGCGTTTAGAGTAAATGAAACAGGAGGACCGGAATTATTGTCCGTTGGAAACAGAGACTTTTTATTGACTGGTGATCAAGGCGGAAATATCACGGCTAATAAAAAAATGAATAATGGGTCAAATGTCATGATGAATGTTACAATAATCAATAATGGTGAACCTGCCGAAGCTACAGTGGAAAAACAGGAAACATCAGAGGGGTTTGATTTGGTGGTCATGTTGGACAGAATAGATGAGTCTGTAGCAAATGGAATAAAGAATGGTGACAGTAGGACAAATGAGGCTATTCAGGGAACATTTGCACTAAATAGGGCTGCGGGGTCAACGTTATAATGGCATTAGCAGTATGGTTAGAGGATTTGCCATTGCCTAAATTATCAAATTACAGTGTCAGATTTGACAGTGCCATATTGCGTACTGCTATGGAGGGCGGGAACCCTAGGCAACGTCGTGTTTTTACTCAAGTACCGTTAAGATTTAACGCTGTTTTTATATTTACTAATATAGAGTATGCATTTTTTAGAGGGTTTTTTAAAATAGACCTCAATGAGGGTGTAGATTTCTTTTTAATTGAATTAGACATGGATGTTGGATTGACAGAAGAATCTGCTAGATTTCTAGGACTATATAAGGCTAAAAAAATTAGCAATGCTAGTTGGTCTGTTGAGGGAATTTTAGAAGTAACAGATCCACCGATAAATAGTGAGACTTTTGTATTTGAACAAATAGCCTTTCTTTTAAGTCAATTGGAAGTCTTAATGGTAGAATTAACAAATTTATAGGAGGTTATTAAAATGACAACATTATTGGAAAGAACAGAAGTTGCAGTGTCTTCAATCGAAACTTCGGCTCAAGCTCAAAGTGACGTAATATCAAAAGGAATAGGCGTATCTGTAGGTACGCCTGCGGGGAATATCAGAACATTAAGTGATGCAATATTTACCATATCTCAAGCAAATCCAAGGGGTGCTTGGGCAACATCAACAATATATAATTTAAAAGATTTGGCCGTGGAAGCAGGAATTATTTATATTGTTACTGATCCGCATACTTCTGGAGTTTTTCTCACAGATTTGGGGAATGGAAAATGGGCCGTTTTTCAAAATTTTGAAACATTTCAAACGGGAATAACAGCGGATGCTTCTCAAACACAGGCTGGCGGCACTGCTCTAACAGCCGAGAATAATGAAGTTGTGAACATTGTGAATGACGATGATTCAGTTAGAATGTTCCCTGCGTTTGTCAGAGCAAAATTAAGAATAACCAATAAAAATACTACTAAACGTTTACGGTTTTTTCCAGATGTAGGAAATAACATAGGAAATGGCCTTGTAGCACCAAATAATTTTGGCATTTTATTACCTGGTGATACAGCGTCTTATATTAGTTATGATGGTATTAATTGGGTATTGTTAGAGGGATTTATAATGACTTCAATACAAATAGGTGGTTGGGACATGTTTACGACACCTTCTGTAACAATAGACCATAAGTTTGGGTCTTTTTTTATTAGAGTGTCTTCAATTAATGTTATTATAATACAAAATTTAAATGTTGGCATTACATCATTAACACGTAGTAACGTAAGTCCAACAACTAGTTCTCTGGATGGTTTTATAGAGGATCTAGATCCTTTGGGCATTACTCTTGTTCGTAGAGATCCTGGTTATTTTCTTCAATCTATTTTTAATGGTACAGTTTCTAATAGAGGGAATATAACGTTTTGGTATAAACCTTAGGGCAATAATTTATGGTACTTTCTGAACAATTAAAAGAGGTATATTCAAGTGGTGGTCCGTCCATAATATTGGAGACATTAGAGTTGAACCACCATACATTTCCGAATGTATTGAGAATAGTTAGGGATCATATTGACCATGATTTGGGGTTGGAAAATTCGGGACCAACAGTCACATTCACATCTAAGTCTTTCAGTGTCGTTCCGCCAAAGAAAACTGAAAAAGGGATACAGACATTACAAATTCAAATTGACAATGTTGATAAGGTTATGATTGATTTGATGGAGGCCACACAAGACGGCACAAATACTCCCATTGACGTTATATATAGGGTATATTTAAGTACAAATAAAACAGAACCACAAGATGACCCAATTGCTCTATCTTTATTTAATATAACAGTATCTAATGATAGAGCGATTGGGACTGCTAGAAGAGACGATATTATAAATAGAAAATTTCCGAGTATCGTGTATGATCGTAAGTTTATTTCATTATTTGTAGGGGATTAAATGACAAAATATCAAGAAATTGTAAATAGTTATGTTGGAAAAAGTTGGGCATCGGGAGCTAGGGGGCCGGATGAGTTTGATTGTTGGGGTCTTCTTCTTTGCGTTTTAAAAAATAATTTCGATATGGACATAGAAAAGGAGTATTATATTCATGGGAAAGATACACTCAAAATCACAAAGGAATATGAAAAGGCTGTTAGATCTAAAAACTGGGAAAAAAGGGAAGTACCACATGATGGTTGCGCCGTTGCTCTTTCAAAAGGAAAAAAAATACATCATGCAGGAGTGTGG
>SDBV01004655.1_pt1 | contig 19622 bp, 18 predicted proteins | sample 2277081 | NCBI WGS metagenome assembly SDBV01 (sample SAMN10402039, study PRJNA504765) | marine sediment metagenome | isolation source: marine sediment core GS10_PC15, 223 cmbsf | place: Arctic Ocean: Southern Knipovich Ridge | collected 2010
CTACATCTTCTTTGAGCTCATGCTGATCCCCTCATTCTTCCTAATCGCAGAGTTTGGTTACGGAGATCGATACAAGATCTCTCTCATGTATTTCCTTTGGACTCATGTTGGAGCAGCCTCCCTTCTAGCAGGAATACTAACAATAGGCTGGTACAGTGGAACATTTGATTATGCGGGTATTGCCGAATCTGGAATACCGGCGTCGATTAGAGTATGGATCGCAATTGCGATAAGCGCTGGATTGTTTGTCAAACTCGCAGCCGTCGGTCTTCATGTCTGGTTGCCGCACGCCCATGCTGAAGCTCCTACCCCGATAAGCGCGCTTCTCTCCCCCGCTATGATAGGAATCGGAGGATATGCGTTCATCCGTATCATGATCTTCCTAGTCCCGTCGTCATATTCTACTGTGGTTTTAGCTATCAGTATCTGGGGTCTGATCACAATGATCTATGGCGGTCTGATGGCCTTCGCACAGGACGATCTGAAGAGGCTACTAGCGTACTCGAGTGTTAGCCAAATGGGATATATTATTTTTGGAATGGGCTCATTCTACTACCTAGGAGTTTCTGGGTCCGTCTTTCATTATGTTAGCCATGGGACAGGAAAGGCTCTTCTTTTCATGTCTGCGGGTGCGATTATTCTCCAAACAGGTGGTATTAGGAATATTAGCAAGCTAGGTGGGCTCGGAAGCAAGCTTCCGATTACGGCTGTCGCGGCGATGATCGGCTTCCTCGCAATCATAGGTGTGCCTCCGATGAATGGTTTTCAGTCTGAATGGATGATCTTTGCCGGCTCTTTTGCCGGTGCATTACAGGATGAATCTATGGGAAGGCTGATAATCTCGGGGGTCGCTCTTGCTGCAACTCCTCTTACTGCAGGCTATGCCCTACTTACAATGAAGCGGATCTTTTTTGGTAAACTTCCGGACAACCTCAAAGATATTCGTGACCCATCACTATACATTACACTTCCACTAATCCTACTAGCAGCTCTTACTGTAATTTTAGGTATCTATCCAGCCCTTGTAACGGAGAGGCTAGTACCACTCATCCAATCAGCTTTTGGAGGTATAAGCTAGAATGGTTGAATTGGTAAATGCATCAATTCCATGGCTTGTATTCGGTGTCCCGTTCATTGGAGCACTACTAATTCCGTTTCTCTCAAAAGCCGGAGATCAGATTCGGAATTACATCGCGGTCGCTATAACCTTCGTTTCAGCTGTCTTTGCACTAATGATGATCCCGCTAGCATTAGCGGGTGAGACACTCCACAACCAGGTTGCATGGATACCATCCCTTGGAATAACTGCAGGAGTCTTGGCGGATCCACTCAGCGTGCTGATGGCAAACGTTGTAGCCTGGATCTCGTTGGCTATCATGATCTACAGCCTTGGATACATGAAGGGTGATCCAAATCTCACGCGCTATTGGTTCTTTATGATTTTCTTCATTGGTAGCATGCAACTCATTGTATTGTCGGACAACTTTCTCCAGCTCTTCTTCGGGTGGGAGGGTGTTGGTCTCGCTTCTTATGCGCTGATAGGTTTCTGGAATAAGGATAAACAATCAGATTATGTGGGCACAGTGGGCCACAAGGCCTGGGGTATTGCGACTGCCTTCTCTCCAAGCCATGCGGGAATGAAGGCATTCGTCATGACTAGGGTAGGAGACGTCTCCTTTCTCATAGGTATTTTTGTTCTCTATTTCTTTGCAGGAACCTTCGACTTTACTTTGCTTGCTCAGGAGCACGGTTGGGCGGTGGATCTTGCCAGAGCAGGATTACTCATTCCAGTAGCCGTCCTAATCTTCGGTGGAGCTATAGGAAAGTCGGCTCAATTCCCCCTTCAAGAATGGCTTCCCGATGCCATGGCCGGCCCTACTTCAGTCTCCGCGCTAATTCATGCGGCTACAATGGTCAACGCTGGAGTTTTCTTGGTTGCGAGAATCGGACCCCTCTTCGCGACTGCGGCGCAGGCGGTGAATTTGATCGCACCTTTCTTCGAGACAATTGCATGGATTGGTGTCTTTACAGCGTTCCTTGCGGCATCGCAAGCGATGGTTGCGAAGGAAGTGAAGAAGGTTCTCGCCTATTCAACCATATCCCAGATAGGATTCATGATGCTGGCACTTGGAGTTGCTGGTCTCTCTGCCAACTTCCTTTCTGGGTTCATCGCTGGGTTCTTCCACTTCACCAGTCATGCGATCTTCAAAGCCGCTCTCTTCATGGGTGCGGGAGCTCTCATTCATGTGACGCATACCAAGTACATGAGTGAGATGGGAGGGTTGCGCAAAGAGATGCGTTTCACCTTCATCGCCATGACTATCGCAGCTGGGTCTCTTGCAGGAATCCCACTACTCAGTGGCTTCTGGAGCAAGGATGCGATCCTTGCTTCCGTATTGGACATCAACAGTTTTGGACTAGCTATGCCTCTGTTTGCCTTAGCGACGATAACTGCGGTGATGACCGCATTTTATAGTGCAAGGATGATAGGTATGATATTCTTCGGTAAGAAAAGTCAGCACCTCGAGGAGATGGAAAAGGAGGGGAAGCCTGTGCACGAGGCCTCCCGACTCATGTTGCTACCCTATCTGGCACTAGCTGGAGTCACCCTGCTCCTAGGATTCACAGGACCGTTTTTCGAGGGATTCCTAGATTTTTCCTTTGCCAGTCACCTTGAACAAGGTTTTGGGATGGTGGTGATAGAGGCGCCATTCTCGATTAACCCTGTAGCTCTAGCAGCTTCCTTAGGAGCTTTAGCTGTAGGTGGTTTCTTTGGATATTCGTTCTATATTGGGAGGAGATTCGATCCAGGTAAAGTACTGGCCTCTAGTGGTTTCGTGAGGAGTATTCATGCTTTCTTAGAAAATAGATGGTATATCAACTCAATCTATTATATCGTCTTCGTCAATGGATCCCTCAGAGTAGCGACTTTTCTGCACAAATGGGTTGAGATCGCAATTCTGAATAGAATAAACTCCTCCGTTACCAACTCGACTCAGTATTTCTCCTCTATTAGCGGTAAGTTTGACCGGTATGTAGTCGATGGAGTGGTTACCGGAATTGCTTCCATTAGCCTATTCCTATCCAAACTTCTTACAAAGATTCAGACAGGTGTAACTGAACAGTACGTATTCGGCTTTTCGACGGGGATAATCTTCCTGGTGATTCTAATGTCGATTCTATTGTAGGTGTTTGATTTGGTAGACATCGGTTTTCCAATTATCTCGCTCATCATATTTCTGCCGATTGTGGGAGGGCTGCTTGTCGCTGTTGTTGCACGAGCTGGTCTCAAGGTCCTTAAGATATACACTCTTGGTCTCGCCCTTGCAGAAATCCTCCTTGCCACGGTAGCTTATGCAATGATTCTTGCCAATGATGCCGGAGGCTCATACAATTTTGTAGAGGGTCCTTTTCCTTGGATTCCCGCTTTTCCAGGCATTGACTATTTTGTGGGATTTGATGGGCTTAGTGCTATTCTCATTTTCATTTCATCCTTTCTTACTGTTCTTGTTCTAATTGGCTCTTGGGATCTGATTAAGGAGAGACAGATGCTCTACTATTCTCTGATTCTGATATTCGAGGGCTCGATAATGGGGGTATTCTCATCCCTTAACATGATTATCTTCTATGTTTTCTGGGACCTAGTACTCATCCCAATGTTCTTCTTCATCGGGATTTGGGGAGGTCCTAGGAGGAGGTATGCCGCAATCAAATTCTTCCTCTTCACCTTTATTGGCAGTGTTTTCATGCTGCTTGCTTTCATTCTCATCTATCTGTCTGCTACCCCTCACTCTTTCAATATCACAGAGGTTGCGGGGCAGATTCCCTTTTCATTACAAATAATCGCCTCAGTTCTCTTTTTCATCGGATTTGGGGTGAAGCTTCCAGTATTCCCCTTTCATACTTGGTTGCCGGATGCTCATGTTGAAGCCCCGGCTCCCATTAGTGTCTTTCTTGCAGGTCTTCTGCTTAAAATGGGGGCTTACGGATTCATCCGATTCAACCTAGGTCTGCTTCCCGAAGCATCTGCCCAATACGCTTGGATCTTCATCAGTATAGCAATCATCACCATGTTCTACGGCGCCATCGTCGCTTTGAGGCAGACAGACCTGAAGAGAATGATTGCTATGACCAGCATCAATCATATGGGGTTTGTTCTCTTGGGCGCGTTTACCGGAGGAGTCTTTGGAATATCTGGTGCGATGTTCATGATGTTCAACCATGCTGTGGCTATCGGGATAATGTTCATGCTCTCGGGATATCTTCACGAGATATCGGGTACGAGAGACGTTACTGTCCTGAAGGGTCTAAAGATTACAAGCCCCCGAGCGGCAACAGTCCTAGTCCTTGGGTCTATGGCTGCGATGGGTCTTCCAATCTTCAGCCTCTTCCTGAGTGAGTTCATGGTTATTGTTGGCGCTATTCAGTTCGATCCCAGACTCGCCGTAGTTGTCGGAATACCTGTGATAACTGTCTCATATTTCCTCTGGATGATGAGGAGGACCGTAATGTCTACACCATCTGCTGAAACGCCACGACGTGATATCAGCCGGTTAGCAACGTTCGCCCTTCTCATTTTCTTGGTTCCTCTTGTCTTAACGCTGATAGCTCCATGGCTGGTCCTGGGAATGGTAGATCCTCTCTCGCAAGCATTGGTGAATCTTATGGGAGGTGGCTAAGCTGGACATTCCGCTCATTCTAATCGGTGCCCTGGCTTCCGCAGCTCTTCTCATACCAGCCCTAGATGTAGGGCTTGGCAAAGTTAGGAATGCCAAGTTCTCTGCATACTTTACTCTGCTAATACTGGCATTTGCACTTCTGATCCTAACAATTGGAGGATTAGGGCTTGTCACTTTGGACAGCTCCGTCCCCAACCTTCTCCAAAACGATTTGCTAGGCGTATTCTTCGGTTTCGTCGTAATTCTGGTGGCATTACTTGTGACTGTTGCATCTTTCGATTACATGAAAGACAATCCGAATGTTTCAATCTACTACTCCTTTCTCTTGTTCACTTCTCTTGGGATGGTAGTACTCTCTTTTGCGGTAGATCTTCTGATGATATTCGTCGCCTGGGAACTAATGAGCCTCCCGACCTTCATTCTTGCAGGGTTCATGAAGAAGGACAAGCTCTCAAATGAAGCAGCTGTAAAGTACTTCATACTCGGAGCACTCTCGTCTGGTATCCTCCTCTATGGCATGTCCATAATCTTTGGATTATCAGGATCAACTAACCTTAACGTCGTCCTCAATGCCCTCACGGATCTCTCGCCAAACATGATACCCGTGGCTGGATTCGGAGCGGTGATGCTCATTGCAGGTTTCGGCTTGAAGCTCTCAATTGTACCTTTCCATATGTGGATTCCTGATGCTTATGAGGGTGCCCCAACGACCGTAAGCGCTCTTCTCTCCGCAGCAACAAAGAAGGCAGGATTCGTGGCCGCCATCAGGGTTTTTGCGGTGATTTTCCCTCTCCTAAGGTTTGATCTTTCAATGTCATTAGCAATCATAGCCATAGCGACAATGACCTTGGGAAACCTCGCCGCACTGACACAGAAGTCGATGACGAGGATGTTGGCATACTCAAGCATTGCTCAAGGCGGGTACCTCCTGATAGGACTGGTAGTGCTTCCCACTTCCCCTCTTGGACTTAGCGGACTCCTATATCATTCTCTCAATCACGCTCTCCTCCAAGCGACAGCATTCATAGCTGTTGCCGCGTTTCGACACAAGACATCAAAGACATCCATCTCATCTTACAACGGGCTTGCGAGAGTCATGCCGATCACGGCATTCAGTCTCATGATATCATTACTCGGGCTAGTAGGAATCCCTCCGTTGAATGGGTTCTGGAGTAAGCTCGTTCTATTCACCGCAGCCGCAGATGGAGGATTCGCGTGGCTTGCCCTCGGAGGATTGGTGAATAGTGCTATCTCTCTTGGCTACTATGGAATAATCGTAAAGCGGATGTATATGGACGAACCGACTGAGAAGGTATCCATCAAGGAACCATTCCCATTTACCGCTGTCCTTTTGATTGCATCCATGATAATAATTCTGACAGGGATCTTCCCTGGGCCTGTCTATGAATTTGCTAGCCGAGCTAGTATACAATTCTTGTCCGGGATCTAGTCTAGTAATCCCGCAAGACCGTAAAATCTGCCAGATAATAGAGAAAGTCCTTTGCAGGACTAGTCTTGATCTTCTGAAGCTCCCCCTTTGCTTTCTTTGAGTAGACCTCAGCCATTTCTTTGAGTTTTGAAATATTGATATCATGAATCCCATCATCTTTGGCGTCAGTAGTTTTCATTGAGGCTTTCGTAAGCTTCTCGTCCTCACCCCAATCTAGAATATCATCTTGAATTTGATATGCTATCCCGAGATTGATGCCATAGTTTGACAGTGTTTGAATCTCCTCGTCGGTCCCTCCTCCAACAATGGATCCCAGCTTTGTCGCGGTCCGAAAAAGGGCTGCTGTTTTTTCAGTAACGAGCTGGATATAATTCTGCCAGCTTAGCTTCTTAATGTCCTGACCCAACCTTACCTCCCTAAGCTCTCCATCACACATTGTAAGCGCGGCTAGAGAGAGCTCTTTTGAAACTCTGGCGTTGTTGTAAACCGCAGCTATCTCAAGAATAATTCCAAAAACAAAGTCAGCAGTGAGTATCGCTGTACTATATCCGTATCTTACATGGAATGCGACCCTGTCTCTTCTTGCTGTTTGCTCATCGATAATATCATCATGGATTATCGATTCTGTATGTAGGAGTTCAATGGCTACGGATGCAAGTTCTGTCTTCTTGTCACTATTATCTCGAGGTCCGACTGACTCCGCAGAGAGCATCAAGAGGAGTGGCCGAATTCTCTTTCCACCGTCGGTTGCGTAGGAGAGAGGCTCGAAGAAATTCGAGGCGTTGTGGTCTTTCATTTTTTTGCTGAGAGCGCCATTGATTCGGACAATATACGGTGCCGACCTCCTTTCGAGGTCGCGGATCAGCTCTTCGTGTATTTCCAACCTCTTAAGCTTCGCTTCATCCCTCTACTATATAATCTGTAACATCGGGGCATTCATAGAATCGAAGTAGGTAAGTGAGGAAATAATAACAACTCATCCTTGGACAGGATGTAATGAAATTCGTCCTAGGAGGAATGACAAATATGTATGAAGAGCTTTCGCACATTATAGAAGGTGCTATGGAGGCGGACAAACACGGATTCGACACACTTCTAATTCCTGATCATTATATGTGGGGACGAAGCAACGAGAGATCGTCAACCCTTGAGTCGTGGATAACGCTCTCGTTCCTTGCCGCTAAGACGGAGAAGTTGCGATTGGGAACGCTTGTAACTCCGATACCATTCAGACCCCCCGCCATGTTAGCCAAGATGATATCTACCCTTGATCATCTCTCCAACGGTAGAGTCACCCTAGGTGTCGGGGCTGGCTGGTCCCAATCGGAGTTCGAGGGTTATGGCGAGTGGAGTGACAACAAGACCCGAGTGGATAAGACCAAAGAGGGCCTCGAGCTCATTATGAAATTGTGGAAAGATGATGTTGTAGACTTTGATGGCAACTTCTACAAGGCAAAAGGTGCCGAATTAAAACCAAAGCCAGTACAAAAACCGTACCCGAAACTTCTCTTTGGCACAAATAGTCCCAGAATGTTGAAGCTAGCAGGGCAGTACGCCAACATATGTCACCTTGCTTTTCCAAGAACAAATGAAGAGTACGAGAGAGCAAAACGCCTACTTTTTGAGGCGGCTGCGATTCACAAGAGGAAAGACGAGATTTCGATACTATACGGGTCTATGTGGCCGTCTAAGTATGATTCTAAAGATCAAATGAAGAAGGTCGAGGAAGCGAAGAGTCTGGGAGCCGATTATTTTCTCGCTAGCCTGGCACGCGACTCGAACTTCAACGCAAACGTGTCCAGCTTTGAGAAAGATATCATATCCTCCTTCTAGTGACTTAATGACTTCACCTGCAGAACTGCAAAAGGTATCAGGGTTGCGACTGAGATAACGCTCCCGAAGAGGAAACTACTAATGGAAATCAGCTCCATTGATGGCTCGTTTGGTAAGCAACTTCTCAACAGTAAGGTTCAATACAATCTCACCAATGTCTGCAGAATATTCAGCAGTCCTTCGGATATCCTCGAGCACCAATCTGAGATGAGATACTTCAGCGGCCTTGAGTTTTGAAGAAGCTAGATCTATGATCGCATCCTCCTTCTCTCGTGTAACCGCTACCTCGGCTACAACTTCATCTGCCGCCTCGTAATCTCTCCGGAAAAGGGAGTTCATAGCCTTCTCCAATCGCTCAAGAGAAAAGTCGCTAAATTCCCGTATCTTCTTTCCAATGTCTTTTGGGATTGGCGATGGGAATACTCTAATCTCTTCCGCCAACATTGCGGCATGATCAGCTATTCTCTCCAGACTCTTCACGACTACCCGGTATCCCAAGGAATCTCGTCTGGTCTCTAGTCCCACAATATCAGATGCAGTGTCACTTTCTACGGCAAACTTGAGCTGTCTTATAGCATAAAGCCCGAACCTATCCACCTCGTCATCAGTATCCGATATCTCCTTCGCACTCTCTTTATTGAATTCCAACAGAGCGGTCATAGCCTCCCGATGCATTGATGTAGCAATGAGGAACATCCTTCTTAGGGCATTTGCAACCGTCAACTCTGACGGATTGAGCAAGACCTGTAGCGATATCCCTTCGGATGAATCCTCAATAATTTCAGTTCCTACAAACTTACTCCTAACGAGTTTCTTCATTGCATCTCTCTGTATGGATGAAAGCCTGCCAGTTTTTGCCCTAGCGTTGATGAGATTGTAACCGCTAAGGTATATCGAAACTAATTTCCTAATGATAAACCCTGGACTATCATTGCTCGATACATCCATTGTGATTTCTCCTTTACTTCTAAGTGTGGGAGAATCTCCTACTGTGATAAGGAGGGACTTGGTATCTTGCCTTCCGACTCTGACCCTATCTCCCGATCCCAAACCCATCTCTTCTACCCATTTTTTCGGTAATGCAAGAGTGTATGATGACTTTCCCGAAAACTGAATCTTTCGAATCTCTTCGTTGTGCTGCTGTTTCACGGACACCACCATGTCCAACTATGTGGAAATATCAAGGCAATATGGTTATCGTTCCCTATATATTTTCATTACGATTTGAATATATTTGACTGTTGGTCGAGTCCCTCCTGGATGAGTAAGTCAAATCGATCCGATCTTGGAATGGGCAAGATAATAGTGGTAACAGTTATTCTTGGTGTAGTTGTTGTCGCTGGAATTCTTGGATTTACAGCCCTTTCTCCTCGACCAGCCCAAACTGGTCAGGGACAGCCAGGAGAAGATAGTCTTCTCTCGGGGACGATTGAGATAGATGGATCTAGTACGGTCTTTCCGATTACCGAGGCCGTTGCGGAAGAGTTTCAGAAGGAAAACCCACGAGTTCGATTAAACGTAGGAGTTTCTGGTACTGGTGGAGGTTTCAAGAGATTCATTGTTGGAGAGATAGAGATCAACGATGCTTCGAGGCCTATCAAACCTTCTGAGGCGGAGCAAGCCTCCATGAATGGTATTAGCTTTCTTGAGTTACGTGTCGCAATTGATGGTCTTGCTGTATCAGTAAATCCCCAGAACGACTGGGTTGATCACTTAACTGTTGAGGAGCTCAAGCGCATATGGGAGCCTGGAAGTTCAGTCAGCACCTGGAGCGATATTCGACCAGAATGGCCGGACACTCAAATTAATTTATATGGGCCTGGAACAGATTCCGGTACCTTTGACTACTTCACCGAGGTAATTGTAGGTGAGGAAGATGCCAGCAGGGCAGATTTTACCGCCAGTGAAAATGATAATGTTCTAGTTCAGGGGATCGCCGGCGATGTTAACGCGCTTGGTTACTTCGGTTTCGCGTATTATGTAGAGAATAGCGACAAGCTCAAGATTGTGCCGATTGATTCGGGGGACGGTCCGGTTATCCCATCTGAAAAGACGATCAATTCAGGTGAGTATCGACCGCTGGCCAGACCAATATTCATCTACGTGAGTTTAGAAGCCTTGGAAAGAGCTGAGGTCATGGCCTTTGTCGAGTTTTATCTGGAGAACGCGGTAGATCTTGTTTCAGAGGTTGGATACATTCCGCTACCTGAATCAATATACCGTGAAAGTCTAGACCTGCTAAGATCCCGAGCTTAATCCGCCGAAAGCTTCCGGTTTTGGAGAATCTCTAATGGTAGAGCCCCAAAAGCTTCGGAGGAAGTCGCAAGAGAGACTTCATGAACGGATCATAAGACAGCTCCTCTTTCTATCGGCCGCACTTTCGGTATTTACTATGCTAGCTATCCTCGGTACTTTACTCTTCCAGGCTTTGAGTTTCTTTCAAGAGGTCTCGCTCATAGAATTCTTAACCGAGACCCGCTGGACCCCTCTATTCCAACCCCAATACTTTGGAATCCTACCTCTAATTACAGGGACATTGCTTGTGGCTACAATTGCATTACTAGTAGCCGTTCCAATTGGTTTAGGAACGGCTATTTTTCTGAGTGAGTATGCTCCTGAATCGGTGCGGCGATCAGTAAAACCCGTTCTAGAGATCTTGGCAGGTGTCCCTACCGTAGTCTATGGATATTTTGCGATTACGTATGTAACCCCTCAGCTCCAAGGTATCTTTGGAAACCTTACGGTCTTCAATGCCCTTAGCGCAGGTTTAGTCATGGGTCTTATGATTATTCCCATGATTTCATCACTAAGTGAGGATGCAATGGTAGCCGTTCCACGGCTCTTGAGGGAAGGAGCTTATGCATTGGGAGCTAAGAAGTTCGAGGTCGCCATCAGGGTCGTTCTGCCCGCAGCAATCTCTGGCGTTATAGCTTCAATCATCTTGGCAATGTCTAGAGCAATCGGCGAAACGATGATTGTAAGCATTGCAGCCGGATCAACGCCAAGACTGACTTTGAATCCGCTAGTAAGCATACAAACTATGACAGCTTTCATTACCCAACTTAGCCTTGGAGAGACGCCCTTTGGGAGTCTCGAATATAGGACAATATTTGCAGTAGGAATTACCCTCTTTATCATGGTTCTCGCTATTAATCTAGTCGGAGACTGGATAAAGCGCCGTTATTGGGAGAGGTACTAGTTTTGACCGGTAAGAAATCCCACTCCAAACGGTCGATTACTAGAGTTCTAATTGGTCCTTTAGTTTTACCCACCCTCATCTTTGCGACTTTGATAGGGATGGTAGGTCTTGGGATTCTTCTTGTTCAGACTTTCACAGTTGGCCTCCCCTGGCTTGATTTAGACTTCCTGAATAACTTCCCCTCGCGGCACCCAGAAGAGGCCGGAATCCGGGCAGCCCTTTTTGGAACTCTTTGGATAGCCGGCCTCACCGCGCTATTCTCCTTCCCCCTGGCAATTGGGGCGGCAATATACTTGGAAGAGTACGCTCCCCAGAATAAATTCACTCGATTTATTGATGTCAACATCTCCAACTTAGCCGGAGTTCCGTCCATTGTCTACGGCCTTCTTGGTCTGGCCGTCTTCGTACAAATCCTCGCCCTCGGGAGAAGCGTTCTCGCAGGGGCACTAACCCTTACTCTACTGATAATGCCAATCATAATCATAACTGCAAGAGAAGCGAGCGCCGCAGTCCCCCGGCACTATCGTCTGGCAGCGTATGCTTTGGGAGCTACAGAATGGCAAGTAGTAAGGCGGGCAGTACTTCCATCCGCGATGCCCGGGATCCTTACAGGGACAATACTCGCAATGTCTCGCGCCATAGGAGAGGCGGCACCGATGCTGGCTATTGCGGCATTGGTGTACGTTACGTTCATCCCTACTGGTCCGTTGGATAGGTTCACCGTCCTCCCAATTCAGATCTTCAATTGGGTCTCAAGACCTCAGGCCGACTTTGCGGGGTTAGCAGCTGCAGGAATAATCGTATTGTTGTTGGTCTTAATAGGTATGAATTCTATAGCCATTCTTATACGAAACAAATACCAGAGGAGGCTTGCAGAGTGAGTACCATTCCCGCCATCGATGTGCAGGATTTGAACATCTACTACGATAAATTCCAAGCCATTAAATCTGTCTCGCTCAAAATCCCTCCGAATCAGGTGAGTGCGATAATTGGTCCATCCGGTTGTGGGAAAAGTACCCTTTTACGATCTTTCAATCGGATGAATGATCTAATCCCGAATGCACGGACCCAAGGTAAGGTTCTGCTAAAGGGTGAGAGCATCTATGATGGCGATGTAGATGTGACTGACATCAGGCGTCGAATCGGGATGGTCTTTCAGAAACCTAATCCTTTTCCCAAGAGCGTCTTCGATAATGTGGCATTCGGTCCCCGAATTAATGGAAGTAAACGTAACCTCGGGGAAGTAGTTGAACAGGCTCTGAAACAGGCGGCGCTCTGGGAGGAAGTAAAAGGGATTCTCAAGAAAAACGCTCTAGAGCTTTCAGGAGGACAGCAGCAAAGGTTATGCATTGCACGAGCTCTGGCAGTCGAGCCTGAGATTCTGTTAATGGATGAACCTTGCTCATCTCTTGACCCAATCGCCACCTCAAGAATCGAAGAGCTGATCAGAAGTCTTAAGGCAAATTATACAATCGTAATTGTTACTCACAATATGCAACAGGCCGCAAGAGTGTCAGATCTTACATCAGTGATGATGGTCGGTGATAGCAGAGAAGGCTACCTGGCCGAACATGGGAGCACAAAGAGGATTTTCACTAATCCGAGAGATTCGCGGACGGAAGATTACATTCGAGGAAAGATAGGATAATCGATTGACTAGACTTCTTGACATCGGGCTAGAGAAACTTAGAACTATGCTCCTCGAGATGGCCGATCTTTCAGAGACGACCGTCTCTACTGCAATCGGACTATATAGCGATCAAACCATTACACCCGACGAGATTTTTACGAGATCTGAGGAGCTAAGGGTATTACAGGATGAGATTAGTGATCTGGCGGTAGAGCTTCTCGCAAGGTTTGGCCCGGTTGCCTCAGATCTCAGGCACATCAAGTCCTATCTTGAAATCTCCTATGACCTATCTCGTTTGGGCAGATATGCGTATGATATCTCGCAAGTTTTTGGAGTTTTTGGAGATCTCTCGCACTGTGACACCAGTGCTGTAGAAAAATCAGGAAAGCAAGCGAAGAAGATGATAAGAGTGGGAATTAAGGCGTTCATGGAAGCAGATGTTGACCTGGCCAAGACATTAAGAGATATGGATAACGTAGTGGACAACCTGTATCTAGAACATGTCAAGAAGATTGCGAAAGAACCAGGGGCAGGGACAGATCTGAGGTGTACCGTCGCGGCTACATTAATCCTCCGCTATATCGAACGAATTGCAGATCATGCAACGTACATCGGTGAATCAGTTCTCTATATCATGACCGGAAAGAGAGCTGTCAGAACATAGGAAACGTGCTCCGGGCGGGACATTCAGGACTCGTCGGAAGGCAAATCCATTCGAACCCGCGATCGTCGGCTCTCTTCGAAGCTCGAAAGGCCGAAATGCTTGACCGGACTACACCACCGGAGCAGCACTATCCGTTCAAAATATCGTACTAAATAATCTTCTCTGCTGGTCTTCTAGAAAGCTAGAGACGAGATCTCTTCCTCGAGAACTTTTCTGGAGGCCCTAGGTGAAAATGGTCTGGAGGTTTCGACGGAACTACAAATCTGATGTAAGCAAAATCGTATTTGTCGTGGTAGAAATCAGATCCCTCTACAGCCGTGTTGAAGGAATCTTCGAATCCTTTCTTGTCTCGCTTTTCTATTGCTTCAAAAATAGGGGATAGATGATGTCGTTCATACGCCTCCATATCGGTAGTATACTTGGGTCGAGTGACCTTCAGGATTTTCATCAATGAAATTACCTCGTTATACTGATGACGCGCCATAGGCCAATTACCTCCCTTGGCAGAATAGTATAAGTAAACAAAACGCCTAGAGATTTCATCCATCAACCTAGCCATTCCAGGTTGAATGCCAGCCATCTGATCAATTGTCATTTCACCGTGCTTGCTCTTGCCGACGACTTCATCCATGGTCAAGACATCGTTTTGCCAGTTAGTTAAGGTACTATCCTGTTTTAAGGCGTAATAAGGTGAAGAAGGAATTGCTCGCTACAATATCATAATTCTTGTTTAGAATAACTGAATTCTGTTGGAGATAACCAACGCCAAGCAAAGCATCCCCGGATGGCTGATTAGAGACTATCGTCCAATCGGTGAAGGTTCTCCTGCCGTCTTTGAACGGCCAAGGATCTCCTCCGAAAAGATCCCTATAGTTCCTTAACGGGATTCCGGTGAAGACCATTATCTTCTGGGCATCTCCCGAAGAGGTTAGCATGAGAATCGTCCCCCCCTGATATTCAGTTTCCAGGATATTCGCTATTCCAAGAGCAGAGAATGTCTCATTCCTATAGGAAAATCCTGCATATGCCTCTTTCATCACCATAGGAGGGTTTGGATACCCTAACTGACGAACTGATCCGAATCCAACAGATAGGATGAGTATGAAGCTGATTGCGAAGAGGTATGTTCTTCGTTTTGTTAGCGTTAGGAGAGAAACTGCCCCGAAGGTTACCACTCCAGATGTCAATACAAGAAATCGGCTATTGAACCATATTCCTCCGCCCTGGTGAAAGAGTTCGCCAAATCCTGCTACAAGGGCAATATACGTCGCGATTGTTGGAAGGCCAAGGAGTATGATGAAAAAGAATCGCTGCGATATCTGTCTCCTTGATTTTCCAATGAATCTGATCGTGCCAATTGCCGAGAGAATCAGGAGTGGTGCGCCGTACATCACCTCCATGGCCATAAACAGAACCTGTGCTGATGATACAGGTTGGAGGAACAGAAACTCCCGAAAAGGTCGACTTGTCGCTTGTGCAAGGTAGGAATAGAAAGGGGTATTCAAGAACGTAAGCGGATCTCCATAAGATAGCTGATTCCAACCCAACCATAGGGCTATGCCGCCGAATGATAATAGGAGAGGAGGGAGATATCGGCTGAAGATCTTTAGATCTTTTGATGATACTAGTCTAATAATCACAAGAATTGTTAGAGCTAGCGGAAGGAGCCAGGCCTCGTATCTTGTAAGCGTAGCGAGAATGATTAGAGGAGCTGAAATGTATAGGCTCTTCAATCCACCTCGACTTTCTTTCTGGGAGTCATCATACCACGAGTAGATGTAATATACCGAAGCAAGGGCAAAGAAGAGTAGTAGAGATTCTTGCATTGATACCACTCCCATGTAAATGATGCTCGGATTAAGCGCGAAGACGAGGCCTCCGAAGAAAGCGATCCTAACCGATCCATTCCATCGGTATATCAGTTTCACAATGTATAGTGATGCTAACCCCAATGCTGGAAGACTTACGAACATTCCAGCAAGGCCGCTAGTGAAGAGGAAGTTATTCAGTGAGAAAGGAATTAGAAGAAAATGCAGCATGGGGAGCCATACTGTTCCGATCTGAACAATTCCAGGATTTACCCAATCGACAAACTTTCTCCCAGCGACGAGGTGTGATATTGAATCGCCATAGTAGAGGAGAGAAAAATTATCTACAGAGTAGAGGTAGAGGGCCGCAGAAGCCCCAACTATCATGACAATGAGAGGAGTTAGAATCTCCGCTCTTCTGATGTTTAGCATCAATCGGTCCTCCTCATGGAGTCGGATTATTTGTTGCTTTCCTCGCGCTCACTTTAAATCCACTTGAGTTTCAGATGTTCTATTGCCCGACGAGATAATCCTCCGCGTTATTTCTTGTAAGAGAAGTGGTAAGGCGTCTGGCGTTATTCTTAATCTTCCGATGGGTAATCCTGCAACAAATCCTCCAAAATATGGAAAGGGGCGGAGAGATCTATTTGACATAGTCTTTGAAAGAAAGGGACAAAGAAGGACGCTATATGAGTATGAATCTCATAGGTACTACGAACCATCGGAGATGCAGAAAGTCAGAGAACCATCATTCTTAGAGAGGTTCCGTTCGGAGAAGTTGACTGATCAGAGAACTAAGAAAAGTGTTCGTTTTGTATTCCTGAATTAGTGATGCCACTTCACCTTATGGTTATTAATGAAATGCTGTAGGATTTCATGACGGATATTGCCCGCCGCAATCACAATCGAGAAACTCACGAAGAGTTACAAGGGACTTCTGGCACTTGATAACCTCGATCTAAAAGTTCCAAGCGGCACTGTCTATGGTTATTTGGGTCCTAATGGTGCTGGGAAGACTACAACTCTTAAGATCTTGACCTCACTTATCAAGCCAACTTCCGGGAAGGCCTACTTCTTTGATCAGGAGGTCACAAAAGAGCCTGAGACGGCTCTCATCCATGTGGGAGCTATCGTCGAGACTCCCGAATTCTACAACTACATGACTCCTGTTGAGATCTTGAGCTACTTTGGCAAATTGAGGGGGCTGAAGAATCCTGAAATCGAAGAAAATTCCTCTCGGTTCCTAAAATTAGTGGGCTTAGACGACTGGAAGAAAAAAAAGATTGCTACTTTCTCGAGGGGTATGAAACAACGATTAGCTCTTGCTCAAGCCCTTCTTCATGATCCACAGATCCTCCTTCTTGACGAACCGACGATAGGACTCGATCCTAGAGGAATGGCAGAAGTGAGAGAGATCTTTCGTTCACTCAAGAAAGAGGGCAAAACAATATTCATGAGCTCCCATTTGATAAGGGAGGTCCAAGAAATTTGTGATTCGGTTGCGTTAATTGACAAGGGTCGCTTAATCCTTAGTAATACTATTGAGAGTTTAACCCAGAAATCAGACTCTGTAGATATTGAGATGAAACTCATCAAACCACCTCCTCATGAGCAGATTGCCCTAGTAAAGAGGATGGAAGGGATAGAGAGCGTAACACAAGTTAATCCTACAACGTTGAGGATAAACTACAAAGGAAATTTTGATAATGTCGTACTCCTTCTGAAGAGAATTGTAAATCAGGACCTGAAGATCTACTCATTCAAGACAACTCAAGGAGATCTCGAAGCCCTCTATATGAAGATGATTCGGGAATCAGTCCGGTGAAGGGAATGCCTGCATCCGACAAGATAAGCCGGCGACGACAGCTGCTTACGGTAACCAGGTATGAACTTCTCAAATATCTGAGGGGTAGGAGGTTGCTGGCAGCGATAATTCTCGCAATTGTCGTTTCCCTGCTGATATTGCTAATTCCTCTAATAGTAGGCCTGGAGAACCCTGCCCGTATTTCAGACTTTTTGGTCCAATTTGTAAGCTTCACAGATATATTGATAGTAATCGGTGCAACCTTATTTGGGGCAGATGCTCTAGTATCTGAATTTCAGCATAAGACCGCCTACCTCCTCTTCCCCAATCCAGTATCTAGGGCCGGGATATTCTTCGGGAAATACTTGGCATCAGCCATAGCTACCTTCATCATGATACTGGTGTTTTATGGTATTACAGGAATTGCGAGCTTTGGCTTCTACTCAGAACTGCCGATTCAGTTCTTCTACTCTTTAGCTGTAGCAGGTCTTTATGCTCTCTCGATACTGGCATTGGCGTTCCTTATTAGCTCACTTATGAGAGGGTCGACAGGGTCATCGGTCCTTACTTTTTTGTTATTTTTTTTAATACTTCCAATTTTCGATTTTGGCCTCACTTTTGCACAAGTCAAACCTTGGTTTAGTGCTACATTTGCAAGTGGCATTATGTGGAACATAGTTATCACACCATACCCCAGTGATTTCGTATTTAACATACCAGTCTTTCTGGCCCCTGGCAGCGAAGGACTTACAATAACTAATTACGTTCCCGAGCTTAACCTGAGCATTGGGCTCTTGCTTCTTTACATGTTGTTTGGTCTCGCCGTTTCCCTGAGACTATTTTCAAGGAAGGAAATGGTGTAGGTCTCCGATTAGACAGATGTTCATCACATCATCATAATCCTAGACACATCTATAATGATTTTGTGATAAAGCATAAATATATGCAACCAATCTGCCAGAACCGAAAGGAATGGAATCAGCCTACGAATTCAATGTCAACAAGTTCAAGGTTTGGACGAAGGAACTGGGAGGTTATGTCTCATCAATAGGAAATGGTGTCAGCATAACGAGAAATGGATTTATTATAATAGGTGGAGAGCACCTTGAACACTTTTGTAAGTATGTTTCGCTTCTGTATGACGAATCCTCCAATTACTTCGCGATTAGGCCGGCTGAGAACAGGAGTAGAAATTCCTACACAATAAGCAAAAGCGCAAGGATGAAGGGTGGTCTAATAAATGCGGGAAGCTTTGTTATTGGTCTTTCTCTAAAGAGCGGCCGTTATTCTGCTACCTGGTCAAATCAGCTGAAAATGCTTCTAATTGAAGTAAGTAATTCAGGCTAATTAATTAATAAGCGACACGGAACCATTTAGCGGAGATGGTCAGTCGAGTAGCCATAGCACTGATTATTGCAATTTCAGCCGTTGGATTCGGCTTCCTATTATTGAGCCAGACCCAAATTGGTAATTTTGCAACGTCTCGGCCATCGATATCAATAGAAGATGAGGAAGTGACTTTGGTGGGAGATCGGAGATGTGAACGTGACCCTCATCGTTTTACTGTAGACTTCACACTAAGAAATTCTGGCGATGCCGATGGTTTCGCGAGAGTTGAGCTTTTTATTGGCGGAGTAACTGAGGCAAGATCAAATATAGATATTATTGAACGGACAAAGTTTTTTGTTAAGGCTCAGAGCATTGAGGCTGAATCATTGAGTGGAGAAGCTATAAGCTGTCTAATTAGTAAAGATGTTATCTTTGTACGTGTTGTAGATTTGGAAAGATCAGGTCCTGGAATATCTGTAATTGAAGTTGGGGAAGCGGGGATAAACACCGGAAACTTGAGCTGTTTCAAAACTTTTCCAGGTGGATTATTTGATTTTGCCCCTGACGAACTTGGGGCAACCTCCAAAATAGAATTCACATTGATCAACACTGGTAGTGCAGAAGCTTATGCGGTCGTGGAGATGAGAGCAAAAGGAGAAGCGCTATCAACCGAAAGATTTCTAGTCGGAGGGAATTCCCGTGAAGTTGTATCTATGTTCGCGGATGAGATTCTTTGTGGAATAATAGCAGAAGAAGTAGTCGTCCGAGTCACCGGTGTAGAACCCTCCTAAGACACTCAATTCACTCAGGTTAGTTTAATTTAATTTAGTACTTACCATCCTAATCATAAAAAAGAAAGAAGATAGACAGATGATTGTAGACCACCGGTCTATTCTTCGTATATGGTTCCGTTCATCCGCAATTGACAGACATTCACATGTCCGCCAAAGACCAATTCAACTCAACTCTCAGTCTTTGTACTTTCAGTCGTACTTTCAGTTGTAGTTGTAGCTGTCTCAGTCTCTGCAGTTTCGGTTTTTGGCTCCTCAGAAGCCTCTATTTTCTCTCCATTGGCGAATCTGGGACCTACTTGGGTGATCTTTATTCTAGCCTGCTCCCCTCGTTGGCCGCCAACAACAAAGATGACGAAACCGTCAATCTTTGCCACTCCGTCGCCCCTCCTACTGGTTTCTGTGATGGTAACATTGTATTCCTTTCCTACTTCC
>SDBV01004656.1_pt1 | contig 19620 bp, 9 predicted proteins | sample 2277081 | NCBI WGS metagenome assembly SDBV01 (sample SAMN10402039, study PRJNA504765) | marine sediment metagenome | isolation source: marine sediment core GS10_PC15, 223 cmbsf | place: Arctic Ocean: Southern Knipovich Ridge | collected 2010
GGAGAAATCAACGTTCTTGTCAACGTGTTTTGCCTGCCCAGAGCCAAGGCCGTCATGGCAGTCGTTGCATCGTATGTCCAAGCCGCCATAGGCAAGGTGCTCGTTATGCGCCTGGGTGTCCATTGTCTTTGCGTCGCTTTTGCGGCCCCTGTGGCACTCGCCGCAGGCAGCCGATGCCGGGTTGTCCCATGTAGGCGAGTTATATATCGGTGGCGACCCTCCGGCATTGCCTGAGCCGGAGCTATGGCAGTACACGCTTGAGCATGTGCCATAGTTGTTTCGCGGGTTGCTCTCACCTCCACCATCGCTCTGGCTGTATGTGCCGCCATGCAAGGAGTTGATTATCAGCGTTATCTTGCCGTCCACGTGGTTGCCTATGTTGGCAGGCCCGCCGCCTGTGTGGCACTCAATGCAGTCAAGGCTCTCACCGCCTGCGCTTACATGCTTGGTATGGCTACCCGAAGCCATTGTGGTCGCATCACCCTGCGAGCCGTCTGCAAGGTGGCAATTGCCGCATTCCACTGTGGTGGCATCGTCCCAGTCAGGCGTGTTGTAGAACGGCGCTCCCACGCCGCCGTCTGCCTGAACCGTGCTATGGCAGTAGACACTGGAGCAGGTCTTGGGAGTGTCGTTATATGAAGCACTGTTGGCTATGAAGTCATAGTGGTCGGTTGAGAACCCCGAGTTGGAGAACACTATGTTCTGTATGCCGTCCACGTGCACGTTGTACGCTCCAGCAGCAAGCGTGGTCGTTGTGTTGTTGGCCACTGTCTCGCTGTGGCAGTTATCGCATGTGTAGCTCTGGGTGTTGCTCCTTGCGTGCTTGTCATGCGCATCGCTCAGCCCGGACGCTACCCCGTTGTTGTCGTGGCAGGTCGTACATGTGGCTGAACCAGCAGCGGTCCAGTCAGGGCTGATCTTGGACGTGTACGCGTCCTGGCCGTCACTGTGACAGTAAGTGGTAGAACACGTGCCGCCACCATAGCTGCCCGCACTCTGGTCTATCGCGCCAGCGCTTCCAAACACTACGTTTGCCGCTCCGTTTACGTGTAATATCTTGTTCGTGATCGGGCTGCTCGTATCGTCGGCAACCGTCTCCACGTGGCACTCGCCGCAGGCAAATCCGTATACGTCCGTCCCAACGTGAGAGTTATGAACTCCGCTCATCTTCACATCGTTCTTGAGATCAGCCTCTCCGTGGCAGCTTCCGCATCCCTGCGCCGCTCCGTCCCATGTAACCGAGTTGTAGGTCGGGGAGAGCTGACCGTCACTGTGGCAGTATACGCTTGCGCACGTGCCCTGTGACCAGTAAGTGTAGTTGCCCACTGCCGTCGCTCCGACATTGTTCGAGTAAGCCCCGCCCGAAGCGCTCCATGCAGAGAGGTTGAACACTATGTCAACCGTGTAGCCGTTGGCCAGGAACGCACCGTTGTTGCTCCCATCAGCATGAGCTGTTTCCGCATGACCCTCCACGTTATGGCAGACTCCGCAGTTAAAGCGGTAGTTGCCAGCCGTTGACAGGTTGTCCGGATTGCGGTCCGTGGCTACTGCGGCAGAGTTGTAGTGGAAGCTGTGCTTGCCGGAAAGAAGCTCGCTTGCCCTGTGACAGCTGTCGCAGTTAAGGCCTAAAGTATCGCCCCATACAGGCTCGCCGCCGCCGTGGCAATAAGTGGACGAACATGTGTCCGTACCGTCAGTATATGTACCGCCCTGCAGCAAGCTCACGTTCACTATCTTGTTTACGTGGGCCTCAGGGGCAGTACCGTCTATCCATGTGCCGCTGACCGTGGTCAGGCTGTGGCATTCCTGGCAAGCTATGCTGTCAGTGCCAACGTGTTTGTCGTGGCTGTTTGAGTCCACGCCAGCCTTGTCGCCGTCACCGTAATCCGGAGCTGCATCATCCAAGCCGTTGCCGTGGCAGCTCCAGCACTTCAGGTCAGCAGCGCCCCATGTCGGGTTGTTGTAGACTCTGGCACCATCGTAGTTACCACCACTGTGGCAGGAGATGTTGTTGCAAGCTATGCCGTCCATCCCCACAAGGTTGTCTATCGCGCCGTCTACGTGTTTTGCAAGCTTGCCGATGCCTATGGCCCGGTTGTCACTAGCGTCCACAGTGGCAGCGTGACAGTCGTAACACTCAAGGTCACGCCCCACGTATAAAGAGTTGTCCAGGTGCGAGGCGTGGCTGCCTGTTATCATCGGGCTTGCTGCGTCTTTGTCGTTGTCATGACAGCCCGTACAGTCATTTGGAAGCGATGATGTCCAGACGGGCGACGTGTTTGGCGCGCCGCTGCCTCCTTTGCTGTGGCAGTACATTGACGTACAGGTGCTTCCGTCATAACTGCCGCTCGGGTTCACGCTGTTGAATATCACGTCCTTGATATTGTTTACGTGGTAGTCGAGATCTTCCAGCACAGAGTTACTTATGTTCGACACCGTCTTCTCATGGCAGGTGTCGCATCGTGCGTTGGTTATGACCGTCCCGTTGGCTATGTGCACCGAGTGCGCGTTGGTGTCCGGTGTGGCATCGTGACAGTCGCCACAAGACATTGGAGAATTGCCCCACACAGGCACGATGTTCGGCCCATTGTCAAGGCCGTCGTCGTGGCACTGGGTGGATGAACATGTAGTATCGGTGAACCAGAAGGCACCATCAGCCGTATTCGACCCACCTAAGGCATTAGCCGCGCTTGCGCCCGCATAGGTCGCATTAAAGATCACCTCGGCGGTGCTGAAGCCGGCTATCACTTCCCCGCCAGCGTGTGAGGTGCCCTCGTGACACACTCCGCACTTGAACTCGTATGCAGTGGTATTAGATACTCTCCCGGCTACCCTGTCAGTGGCTACCCTGGTAGTGCCGTAGTGCTTGGCGTGGCTGCCAGGAAGTGCGCTTGATGCATCGTGGCACGCGTTACAGGCCAGCGATGCGCTGCCCCATACAGGCTCGCCAGTGTTGTGGCAGTAGGTGGACGAACATGTGTCCGTATCGTCAATAGTATATGTACCGCCCTGCCGCAAACTCACGTTCACTATCTTGTTTACGTGGGCATCAGGGACCGTGCCGTCTATAGTCGTGCCACTTACCGTTGTAAGGCTGTGACACTCCTGGCACGCTATGCTGTCAGAAACAACGTGGCTTAAGTGGCTGTTTGAGTTCGGGCCAGCCTCATCACCATCTGCGTAATGGATAGGCGCGGCCTGGTCCGTGCCGTTGCCGTGGCAGCTCCAGCACTTCAGGTCAGCAGCGCCCCATGTCGGGTTGTTGTAGACTCTGGCTCCATCGTAGTTACCACCACTGTGGCAGGAGATGTTGTTACAAGCAATGCCGTCCATCCCCACAAGGTTGTCAATCGCACCGTCTACGTGGTTGCCAAGCTTGCCGATGCCTATGGCCCGGTTGTCACTAGCGTCCACAGTGGCAGCGTGACAGTCGTAACACTCAAGGTCACGTCCCACGTATGAAGAGTTGTTCAGGTGCGAGGTGTGGCTGCCTGTTGCCATCATGCTGGCTGCGTCCTTGTCGTTGTCATGACAACCCGTACAGTCAGCAGGAAGCGATGAGGCGTTGTTCCATTCAGGTGTATTATTGGGACCCGAGCCCTTTGCGTCACTGTGGCAGTACATTGACATACATGTGTCAGGTCCCTGAGAGAACGAGCCGCTCGGGTTCACGCTGTTGAATACCACGTTCTTTATAAAGTCGACATGATTATCAAGGATGTTCTTGCTATCGTCCACAGTGTCCGCATGGCAGGTACTGCAGTTGAAATTGTACTGGGTAGAACCAGCGTGTACATCGTGGCGCTGGGTTATTACAAGTTCAGTTGCACTGCCGTGGCACATGTTGCAGTCGCCGGGCGCTGAGAGAGTGCCGTCTCCGGTATCCCAGTCAGCAGGCTCGTTTGGGGCTCCGCCGGCGCCGTCACTGTGGCAGTAAATGGAATTACAGGTCCTTGTGGAACCTGTCATGTTATAGGTAGTAGTCCCGTCAGTATTTATATCGTAGCTTGAGTTCTGTAATCCGGGGGCGTTGTACGTACCGCCCGCGATCCCGTTGATCACAAATCCAAAGGTCACATAGCCCGTGGGCGATGTGTTGTGCGAACCACCCGAACCGCCGCCCGTATGGCAGGTGTCGCAGTCATAGCTCTTGCCGTTTACATGGTAGTTATGCTGGCCCCATTCAGTACCTGAGAAGGCTCCGTTGTACAGGCGGCCCGTATTGCCCAGATTGGTGTCTGATTTCACCATTGTGGAGGCATCCACCGGGGGCTGGCCGTGGCAGCCCGTACAGCCAAACGCCTGCACAATGCCGTCTATATGAAGAAGTGCGTTTGCGAGCGTGCCGCCGTCGTTGAAGTGGCCGTGGCATGAGTCACAGTCGCTCAGCGTCTCGCTGCCGCTATGCGAGCTCGGTCCGTAGCCCGAAGGAGGCGAGAGGTGGCACTGGTCGCAATCGCCGTCAATGCCGGGTGTGCCGCTGAGGTAGCTCGTGCTGTTCCATACTGGCGTGTTGCCCAGGCCCTTGGCCGAGCTGTTGGGCATGTTGTTGCCATGGCAGTATGTGTTCGAGCACTCGCCGGTACCCACATTGTACGCGGATACAAGGTTGCCGAAGTTGTTGGCAAAGGCGCTGAATGTGAGCTCAGCCGGACGTGAGGAGTCAAAATGCCCGGCGTCAGTCGGCGTTGAAGGCTTCACGTGGCACGAGTCGCATGTAATATCGGCAGAGTAGTTGGAAAGGGAACCCAGGTGTGCCTGGTGCGCGCCAACATTGGTATCAGCCGCTGATTTGTGGCCGTCAAGGTCCTGTCCAGCGTCGCCCGGGGCCATCTGGGCCTCGGTGGCCGTGCCCACGGTCTTGACGCCGTGGCACTTGGTACAGTCGTCATATGCCGTAAGGTCCATTGTCCATATGGGAGAGCCCACAGGGCCGTGGCAGACAGTCGCGGAGCATGAGCTTGCGGCATAACCTTTGGCCGCGTCCACGTCCTTTGTTTTGTTTACGTGCAGCGGAGAACTAAAATCAATTGTAGTATTTGTTAGCAGTACAGTGTCATGGCACTCAAGGCACTGGTACTGGTTGCCGCCTGCGCCTGTGTTGGTGTGGGCCGCGTGAGCGCCCGAGAGGTTGGTGCTGGTCAGGCCCGAGGAATCGTGGCAACTCTTGCAGTCATCATTAAGAGAGCTGTCCCAGTTGGGGGTCTCCTGCGCTGCCGAGACCGGTGCGTGGCAGTATACGTTGTCACAGTTGGAGGTACCAAGGTCGTAGGCAGGACTGCCGGAAGCGATATTACCCCATGCTATGGTCTTTTCGAAGTTTACGTGTGCGGCGTTCTTGATGGAGGGGACAGTCACTGACGCGTCAGGAGCCTGGTCAACCGTATCCGCGTGGCACTCATAGCACTGGAATTTATAATCACCGGCAGCGTGAATAGTGTGAGCATCCGCGATCATCGAGTCTGGATGCGCGTGGCAGTCTCCACAGCCAAGCGATCCGCCGGCTGAACTCCAGTCCACAAGTTTAGGCGCAGCACTCAGAAGGCTTGAGCCGTCCGAGTGGCAGTAGATTCCGCTACAGGTCCTGACACCGCTAAGGTCGTCTATTATTGATGTGCCCCCGTCACCGGACTCAACGGTCCAGCTGGTGTTGGCAAACGTCACACCGTTAACAAACGTGGCCCCGGCCCCTACAACGTTGCTGAAGCCCATCGTGATCTGGTCTGCGAACTTGTGCTCAGGGTCTTCCGAAGCGCCACCGGTGTGGCAGAAGTTACAATCGCCCTTGCCCTTGGCCAGGTGTTCCGGGTGCTTGCCCCAGTCCAGGCCTGTATACCAAGGGGAAGCGTTCGCGGATGTCTGCGATATAAGAGTAGAAAAGTCCACAGGGGGCTGGCCGTGGCACCCGGTGCAGTTGGCGTCAAAGCCAAGGGCGGGCTCATCGTGGCAACCGCTGGTGGTCCAGCAGTTCGTTGCCCCGCTTGAGGTGTTGTCCTTGTGCCAGGTGTTGGCGTAATCAGATGTAACATTGTCAAAACCCTGGCCCACCTGTGCATAGCCTATATTGAATGCCTCTGTCTTGAGGTGGCAGACAACACAGACAGCGTTCTGCGCTTGCATGCTCCAGGCCGGAGAATATATGCCTGAGGTATTAAAGAACTTAACAGGCCTCCACACGTTCGTGTTGTAGACAGAGCCGCCGCTGTTTACGACCTGCCTGCCCGTGCGTATCTCGGTCCTGATAAGCTTGCCATAACCAAGCGCAAATGTGTCGCCGATATTTATCCAATCGGTATCGAAATCCATTTCCACCGAAAGAGAGGTGGAGTCCGAATCTACAACCCTGTAGAACAGATAATCGCTGACATCAGCGAAAAGGGTATAGCCGATCCATTCATCATCCGGCCATCCACCAGCATTCGTAAAGCTAACCGTAATTTTGTTTGCTGCACCAAAACCGGTAATAGTACCTGTCTCAAGATAAGAACCCGAGGCTGGCGAACCGTCATACGCACCGGGATAGGTCCACATCTGGGCCTGATAGTGGGGGTCATGGCAGTCCGGGCACTCCGCGGCCCATGGGCCGTATCTGCCTGCCGAGCTGGTTGTTACCGAAGAGTGTGTCAGTTTCGCTGTAGCAATTACGCCTTTGTGGCATAACTGGCAGGCCTGATTGACGGGGGTGTTGTCAATGATGCCGCCGGTTATCAAACTCTTATCTGCTAATTTATCATGGCAGTTACGACAGTTGAGTCCTGCGTCATGCGGCGGGTCCAGCGCGAAAGCCCCAGAAGCAAACATCAGCACAAGGAGTGCTGCAGCTCCTACTATTATCCCTATCCTGGCCTGCCTCATTATCTCACCCCCTCCTTCCTACTGGCCCGCTGTCTGGCCCAACGTTACCGTTGCGCCGAATATGTTTCCATTTGTATATGCTTTGAATTCGTCTCTATAAGTGCCGTCAGAGCTATATGTAGTTATTGTAGTTGAACTCAGGGGTGATTGCCCCTCGCTGACCACCACTTCAGCCGCTCCGTCCATGTCCAGGTCACCGGAGGCTATCATTATCCCTGTGGCAGGGCCTGCAAAATCAAGAACTTGAGTGCCATCGGCCTCAAATGCGGTTATCATTGAAACGCTGTCCGAACGGCCTGCCTTGCGCGTTATCAGGATCTCGTCAATACCGTCCGAGTCTATATCGCCAGAGGTGATATCTGCCGCCTCAAAGCTTATGCCAGCCTCTATCTCAGTTGAGGAAACAACTTTCCAGGACCCTGCCAGGCTGGTATCGACTTCCCATATCCTTATATATATCTCCCTGACCTTTTCTCCAGCCCTTGTGGTCAGCACCTCGTCCCTGCCGTCGCCATCGATGTCGCCAGTGGATACATTCACGCCATAACGGTCACCATATGCGCGGAAGAACAGGCCGGTACCGGATATTTTACCACCAGAGTAGCTGAACGCCCAGACAAGGTCGTCTTTCGTGGACTCACCGGATCCTATAATGATCTCGTCAGTGCCGTCGCCGTCAAGGTCGCCAAGTGCCAGAGAGACCGCAGAGCCGTCCTTTGACGCATAGAACCTGATGCCCGGTATGGACACCCCTGCTCCCGTAAATGCCTGGATAAGGCCGTCAGGGCCTGCAACAACGATCTCATCAACTCCATCGCCGTCAATATCACCGGAAGCGGCTACGGAACCTCCGGACACCCCACCCTTTGATTTCTTGCTAATAGTAAAGGACTCCAGTGACTTTCCGTCGCCGTCAAAGACCTTGCCCACATCGCTTATGCTCATCTTCTTGCTGGTCTTTGCCCCGCCCATGGTCACTATAATATTGTTGTCCTGGCGGATGTCCGTATAGTCGCCGTTGAACGCGATGGCCCCCTGCCCCGAAAGGGTCAGGCTGTAGGACGCAGGGACAAGGTAGCCCTGGACCGGGTCGAAGGTGATCGTGTAAACTCCAGCCGCTACGTCATAGAACATCGCAGCATTGCCGCTGCCGCTGAAGCTCTGGGGGCCGGTCACGGCAAAGCCCGCCTCTGCAACATTTGCAGTAACCTCTATAGTGCCGCCCTCATAGTATTCAAGTCCCACCGGCACGGTAACGTCCGCAATGAGCGCGCAGCCGGCGCTTATATTAATGTTGCCTGAATAATTGCCACTTGAAAGACCGCTCAATGCAGCGGCGCTTATGCTGATGAAGCCAATGCTATCAGTGCCGGAAGGCCCGGATGTGGGCACCATTGACATCCAGCCCTCGCCTACTGAAGCGCCCCAGCCCATAAGCCCTGTCTGGTCGCCGGATATGTTAACAGTAACTGGTTTGGAAGAAGGAATATTATTGCCGTTCACAAAGAAGTCATAGGGCGCGCCGCCCTGCGTTACCTCAAGCGCCGGAGGCCCGAACTTGTCCACCGCAACCGGCACCACCACCGTGCCCCCCCCGGAAGAAACAGTCACGTTGGCGGTGTTTGCGCCAACTCCAAGGGAGCTCTCGTCCACGCTTACCGTAATGCCTTCGCTGCCCACGCCTGCGATAGAACCTGAAGACGTGTCAACCGTGAGCCAGGCCGCATCCGTCGAAGCAGTCCAGTCCAATGAGCCCTGTCCGTTGTTCGAGACAGTGACTGTCTGTCCGGCAGGCGAAGGAGCGCAATCCTGTGCAATATAATCCAGGCTGGCAGGAGCAATCCCCACCTCTACGAAATTCCCGGTGCTGTAGGTGTGGAGCCCGCTAACTGACGAGTAAATAAACTTGCCGTCAGTGGTAAAGGCAGGGGACAGCTGGAAGACCGTGCCGTTTGTTGTAGCGACGTCACAAACATAATTGCCTGCATCATCAAACACCTCAACCGTACCAGCGCCAGAATCTGTCAGGTAGACCCGTCCCTCTGGATCGATGGCTATGCCGCTTGCAACCTCCATCTGCCCGGGGTCGCCATCAAAACCTCTTGTGATCGGGTACTTCATGATAAACGACCCGTCAACAGCGCTGAAAACATGCGCCCCTACACCATGACCCCAGTAAGGCCATTGATTATCATAGGAAAGCGCGCTGTCAGAAACGTATACATTGCCAGTGGCAGGATGAATCGCAATTCCGGTTGGCATCGGGGTGGCGCTCTCAGCACTGCCACTTCCGCCAAAGGAGAAAAGGAAGGTGCCATCAGCCGGGTCATATGCTTTGATCAGGTCCGCGTTCCTGTCAGCTACAAAAACCTTAGTGCCGTCAGATGCGATCGCTGAGGGGAACGTAAACTCGGATGAGCCGGAACCGAGGCTCCTCTGGTACTGCAAGGAAGAGTTATAGACCTTTACCTCGCCCTTGTACACGCCCCTGATAGCGCTGGCAATACCGACAAAAACCGTGCCGCTCTCTACTGCCACGCTCACGATATTGTTGATCTTCTTGCTCTGGATGAACTCACCGTCGGAATAATATACTTTCAGGAAGCCGCCGTTTATATCTGCCACATAGACCTTCCGGTCACTTCCTGCTGCTACGCGCGCCACATTGGCTCCATATGTCGCAATATCGAACTTCTTAAGATACTGGATGTCCGGGCAATCCACTGCAAAAGCTGGATTAGCACCCAAAGCCATTATTAAGATCGCGAACAAGATTGCGCGCTTCATGGCAGCCTCCCGTATATATGTAACAAAGTATATGTGTGTATTAATAGCGATATGGCGCATCGCACTTAACCCATTTGAGGCAAATGACGCTATATTGTTGAATAGGTGTTTCATAACCCCCTGTTTTTTCACACTTTTATCATTCAACTACACAATTTATCATTCACGCTACATTATAAATGCAAGAAGAGTGCCATCGTTCCCATAGTGGCAGTTTAATATGAACAATTTTCCCCGGGGCCCATAAAATTAACCGGGGAAACACATTATTATTGAACCCGCATTTTATATTTCAATTTTCAATATTATAACAATTTTTTTTTAAATAATGCGAGATATAGCATGATGTCCTTATGATGATTATCATTGTTGTCTTAATAGTAAGTCTCGAAGCCTGAAAGTTTCAAATCATGCAATGAATTATGTAATAATAACGAGGAGTTAAGCATTCTATTTTGAGATGGCCCAAAAGAATGTTAAAACGTTCGTGAAAAAGGCGTAAACCATTCTTGACGATCCCTTGCATATCCAAATTATCAAGGCTTGGCCATTAAAGTCGAAAACCATGAGGCCAACAGAGAAATAAGGAGGCGCAGGAGAAAATCAGTTCATGACAGCCAGTGGCTTCTGTCTACTTTAGATGGCACTGGATACAGAGATAGCTGCCCGCGTTATCCACGTAGAGGAAAGGATACTTGTTGCCATTGGACTCGTCACCCTCATTATGAGGGTCATGGCATGATGTGCACTCCACATAACCGCCAAAGAGCTTGATCTTGGGATCGCCTACCCACAGGTTCTCTCCAGAACCGGAGATGGGCATAAGGCCGGACGCGTCCTGGGAGCGGGCTGTAGCATAGTCCACGCTGATAGGATGGTCATCCCTGAGATCTACATAGGTCTGGCCGCCAGGCGTGCGGCCACCGATATTGATCTGTCCGTCAAACACATCACCGATCTGGTCGGGCTTGGCGCCGCCACCGGCAAAAGCAATACCACCAAAACCGTCGCCTGTCCCGTCGCCCGGGAAGTTCTGGACAACGTTAAGGGCCCCGACACCGTCATGGCAACTCAGGCATAAAAGTGAATAAACGCGGACCTGTGTCACAAGCACGCTGGTGGAGGATTTGTACAGTTTGTAATCTAAAGCATTAGACAGGGAGCGGTTCCACAACAATAGCGGCCTGTCTGTTCCATTCACATAACCGATTGGGCCGCCTTGAGTATCGAAATAAGTATCCGCCCTCACATCAGTGTTAGCTCCATGCGGCGTATGGCAGAAAACACAGGTCTGAGACGTCCTGTATTTGAAATTGGCCCCAATATTACCCTGAGTCAGATCATGGCTGCTGTCCTTGATTCCTGTAGTGCCAGCATGTGAAATGCCCCAGTAAAGCGTGAAAACGCACAGGATTAATAGCTTTATAGCTCTAAATGTCCACATTTTGTACATATCCAAGTGAGTATATTGCAATATGCATGCCAGTTTTACCATGGCCATGCTTTCCCATCAATTCCATCAACTGTGTGGTCCGTCCCATGGCAGTTGAGATAGCATTTTGGCTTGTTCCCACCGCCGGGGACATACGTTATTGGCCCACCGCTGCCAGGCGGGTCCACCACATCAACATTAAACTCAATAAGTCCGATATTAAGCTCACTGCCATGAGAAACATGGCAAGTATAGCATGCGGTCTCCTCAACAACAATATGACGCCGGTGCAAGTTGAAGCTCTCGTCACCCAGGATGCTGCTCCTGCGATGGCAGAGGTAGCAGATCTCATATGCCGACGTGTGCTCAGCGCCGTCATAAGTCCTGTAGCGTGCCACAAGAATATGTTCGTTGTCAGAGCCATGGGGGCCAGACGGACCGGACCGGTCGTCATTGTCGTGACAGCTGATACAGCCGATCCTGCTGTTCTCGTTAAGCCCAAGCTTAAGGCTTGGGACGCTCTTGTTCTTCCCGGTACTCTCCACAGGGTGGAACGAGGCGTTCAAGGGGTTGAACTCAACCGCTATATTTCGGGAATCAGATGGCCGGTTCGCGCTGTCTGAATGGCAAAGGTAGCATATTTCGTATTCTATTTCCGCCTGCTTCTTGCGCAGGCCCCTTCGCGGGCCATCGCCGATACTGCCACGAACTGCTCCGGGAATATATCCCTTCGCCCCTTTTGTAGGCTCTTCATCCGATGTGATATGCACCTTGTGGCAGTCCTGGCAGGCCACATGACGCTCCAAGCTGGAGTCCTCCTCGGGCAGTTTCTCATATGTCCTGTGCAAATGGGACGTATCAACCACCGGGTGGGCTGATACTTTCTCCAGAACAGCCTTAATGTTCGTTCTGGCCCTGTTCTTGCGTTTACCAGTGCCCTCGTCCCCGTGGCACTCAAAACACATCGCCTCCCGGGCGCGCTGAAGCAATGCGGTTCCGATGACCCCGTAACCGGAATGACAGCTCATGCATTGGTCGGGGTTCGTGAACCGGTCCATATGAGACTTTATGCCTTTGCCGTATCCCGGCACGGCAGTGCCCAGGGCCATGGCCAAGACGATCAACAAGTATAATGCCGGCCGCTTCAACTTATCCAATTATCCTCCGTTTAACATTGGTCATGAACATTGGTCATGAACATTGGTCATGGCACGCAATGCACAGGTCACTCAGGGTTGACGTTACCAGGAACTTGAAGCCAACGCTGCCGCTGTTCACTTTCCAGTAGTGAGGGTCGTGACAGGTGGAACACTGTACACCATAACTGTAATTAGAGTTGTATTTACTGGCGGGTAAATCGGAGCTCACCCCGGCATCTCCAGCAGGCCAGGGGTAGCGCGTTGCGGTTGGACGCAGGAAAACAGTGTCCGCAAGCGGAGAATCGCCGTCCCACGGGTAGCTGAGCTTCGTGGTCTGAGACCCATCGCAGGCTAAAGCACTGTCGTCCAACAACTGCTGGTTCATGGGGATGGAAACTGAGTGCTTTAGCCTGAGGTCGGTTATGACAAGACTCGCACATGACCCGCTATCACTAAGACGCCCGTTACCTTCAAGGCAGTCACCTGAAGTATCCATTGTAATGTCAGCTCCGCTTACAACACTACCTATGCCGATGGTGCCGTCATGGCAACCCATGCACATGCGGGAGCTGCCGTCGGGCTGGTCCGGCTGTGTGGTCAGGACATTCACAAACCCAACGTTTGATACATAAGGCGTGTGCGAGTTGGAAATCTGGCCGGGCGTCCAGCTGGAGTACGTTGCTGTTGAAAGCTCGTGGTTCCACAGCGGCCCGTTCAAAAGAGAACTGTCCATCGATGCATTGTGGGGCGTGTGACAGAAAACACATACCCTGTCCTCTGTCGTGGCCTCGACCCCTGAGGAGCCTGCCGCAAAGTTATGAGGGTTGTTGGTCAGGGTGACATTGCCCTCGCCACCAAGAATAGCCTCTGCATACTGCCGGCTCCCGTACACGGCGAGCCCAAGCAGGATGCCCGCAAGCACGGCCACCACGGTCAGAAAAACGCCTCCCCTGTTATCCATCAGGAACTTCATAATGTCATCTCCGCTGTCGTCTCCAAAGCCAGTCCGTACATCCGGCAGACCCGCAGGCTGTCATTAATACCTAGCCTATTATAGTACGCCAATCTAACCTCCACCCAGAAACTGGAAAACCTGTACCCGTTTATTCAGCATGTCCGCAACAAACACCCGGTCCGTGCTGTCAATGAATATTCCGGCAGGGTGGGCAAATCTGCCGTAAAAACCACCCTTGCCCCCAAAAAACAGAAGCAGCCTTCCTTCCTGGTCAAAAATCTTTATAAGGTCCTGCGCTGAATCAGTAACATAAATATGCCCGTCCGAATCCACAGCTATTCCCTTTATTTTATCAAAAGACGCGTAAGAATCTCCCACCAGGCCAAAAGCCCTCTTAAGGGCACCGGCAGGGGAGAATATCTTCACCTTGAAGTTGAGCGTGTCTGCCACATAGAGGTTCCCGCTCGAATCCAGTGCAATATGTGTGGGATAGTTCAGTTTCTCATCGCCCTGACCGCCCTGGCCGATGCTGAACAGCCTGCTCCCGTCAAGCGAATACACATGGATCACGTGGGCCCATGTGTCGGCAACATATATACGCTCAGCAGACGTGTCTATCGCAAGCCCCGTGGGCCTCTGAAATGTTCCCTCCAGGAACATCTTGAACTTCCCCCTGCTACTGAAAACAACAACACGCCTTAAAGCAGCATCTGAAACATATATATTGCCTTTCAGGTCTGCCGCAACGCCTATGGGGGTGCCCAACATAAAGTCTCTGTCACCAAGGATGATTAACGACTCCATGCTCTCAAGATCAATAACGCTTAACCTGCCAGCCCCTGTGTCCGTCACGTACAGCTTGTTGTCCTGCCCAACGTAAACACCGTGCGGGTTGACAAGATAGTCCGAATACCTCGCTCCGGTCTCGGACAGGTCCTCACCTCCCGCAAAATACTCCAGCAAACCCCCGCCTTCACCGCCGGCGACCTGCCTGATGCTCCACAGGTACTGTATGCGCGGCTTTTCCGGGGTCCCCGGCCAAACGATGCCCTGGTTCATGGTCATGTCCAGCGAGGCCTTTGACGTGGATGAACACGACACGATCACAAGTGCCACGCATAGTGCACCAAAGATAGCATATGCACGGGCCAGGCTCATTCCTCAAGCACCTCTATCTCAGCCTTCTCCCTAAGGGAGGACATTACCGCCTCTCTTACTTTATCCATACGGGACTTTTCCAGAGAGGAAAGGATCTTCCCCTTTGCTTGCTCAAATGACAGTTGCTCCTCAGGGACGATCTCATACACCTGCCCGATATGGAAGCCATAGATAGTCCTGATGATCCCGCTCAACTGGCCCTCTTCAAGCTTGTATATCTCCTCCTCCAGCTTGGGGTCAAGTCGCCCTTTATGGAGCAGGCCCATGTCGCCTCCCTTCACCCTGAAAGGGCCGTCGGAGTAGTCCCAGGCAACTGTTGCAAAATCCTCTCCATCATTGAGTTTTCCCAATACGAGATCTGCCCTCAACCTGCGGGCTTCGATCTGTTCGTCTGAGGATAAAACAGGCACTTTGATGAAAACATGCCTCACCTTGCGTGCCTCAGGGCGCACGTACATGGACATATTCTCCTCGTAATACTTACTGACCTCGTCCGGTCCCACCGCAGCTGCCTGCTCGATCTTCTCCTTAATGAATTTCTCTATCAGAAGCCGGCGACTGATCTCCTTCTCGTACTGTCGGCTCGAAATACCGTTTTTCTTCAGCGCTGCCTTGAACTGTCTTTTTCCACCAAGCCTTTCTATGGTAGCTTTCCGCAGGGCCTTCACTTTCGAGCTTTCCACTTTCATGGAAAGTTCCCTGGCCCTCTGGAACATGAGCTCATCCTCAATCAGAGAATCTATCGCCTCCGGGCGATATTTTTTCAGCGTCTCCTCTGAAAGCCCTCCGTGAAATGAGCCCATCGGGACTAACTTCTGCATTACATCGGCCAGGTGTCTCTCGGTCTTGACCACACCGTTGACACTCACCACTGGCTTATTCCTCTCATCCTCTGCCCAAGCAGAAAGATACGTCAGCGGCAAGGTCGAGACTGTAAAAACAAAGAACACAATCAAGCGCACCAAAGCCCCCAAAGACATCATGGCCCATCTATTCTGTTTTTCCATTTTCACCATCACTAGATCCTCAATCTTCTGCCGAAGCTCCTGCTTGCAGCCATGTATACACGATGATTCACCTTTCCGTCGCTGGACTCTGTTCTGGCATACTCTCCACGAAGACGTAGCTGCCTGTATCTCCATGAATATGCAAGAAGGAAATGCTCCTCCTTCTCGGAAAATTCCTCTTGCCAGTTCCATGTCAGCGATGCTGTAAGATTGCTGCCACGACTTATACCCTGCTTGTAACTCGATTCGATCTCATGTTTTTCAGACCCGTTGTCGTTAATATAATGGTTTGTGCTCGTATTAACGCTGGAGCGATAGGTGGGCCGCCAGTCCATCCCGGCGCTCCATCCCGTCCGGCCTGAATCATCCTCATCCTCAGCCTCCGTCTCCTCCCAGTCGCGTTCAACCTTGAAATAACCTTTCAGGTTATATCTGATCTGGTACCTGGCCTCAGCATCCACCCTCTGCGCCACAGAGTTGGAATCGTCACTGTTATCGTCACTGTTAAAGAAGGTGGAATAGCTGTAGTTGGCCTTGATAGTTGCTTTTCGTAAACCCCTGGAAATTCCACCAAGTGAGAAATCAAGTGGAACGCCTTCCGAGGTGTAACCTGTTGTCAGATAGGCACGTATGGGGAACCAGTCAATATGAGTGGAGTTCAACTGCTCGCTTGCATTTATTTCCCATCCCTTAGTCGTATCGGTCTCATCGTTAGCACTCTGGTTGGCGGAAAGCGTCAACTTTCCATCTGCTCTGGAAATGGAGGTCAGCTTGGGAGACAGCCTTACTTCCTTTGACACACTGCTTCCAATGTTTCCGTTTAAATAGTAAGAGGTAGTGGAATTCCCATCCTTATCACGATAGTTTGCTCCAGCCCCAATGTTATAACCAAGGTATTTGCCGATGGAATCGTCCCAATAGAGACGGGATTGCGCATGAGTCGTTTCCTCCTCATCATTGTTCTCCTTTTCATACCAGTTGGAGAAATAAAGACGCCGCCACTCGTTCTCGGCCTCGACACGTATTTTTGAAGTGCTGCCCTGCTGGTTGATGTCAGTGTATTTATGGCTCAACTCATAACGCGAACCGTAGATAAGCCTTCCCTGCCCGTCCCTGCTCTTTGTACTGGTGATTACGCGGAGATTGCTTATTAATATCTCGCTGGACAACAAGGAACTGTCCTTATAATCGGTACTTGTGCCATACAGGTCGTAGAAGATGCGGGGGAACCTGAACCCGACCGGCTGCTTCGGAAGGGCCTGCGCGCGGAACCTGGCATTGGAGCTGGCGTTCCAGTCGCTGCCTGCGTTGCCGTCGCGGTTCCAGTTGCCGCCGCCAGAGTTGTCGTTCCAGTTGCCGTTGCCGTTCCTGTTCCAGTTGCCGTTGCCGTTTCTGTTCCAGTTGCCGTTGCCGTTCCTGTTCCAGTTGCCGTCGCCGTTTCTGTTGTAGTTCAGGGTTTCATCATTGTATTTCTTTCGGTAACGGTTGGCGTCCAGCGTTACTTTTCCCTTCCCCTCTTCATAGTAGATTATTCCCTTTGGGCCGAAGAACCTGATGTAGCCAGGCCGCGTTACAACGAAAGAGAAATTGTATGTACCCTGCTTATACTCGTTAGAGACAACATAACGGTACCCGAAAACCACAGGCGAAGGTAAATAACGCCAGAGCTTGATCCCGCGGTCCCTGTTGATATTGTTAAGCATGCTGACCCGTAGATGCGCTCCGGTCAGCCATTCATTCCCGTCCTCAAAGCTCTCAGCGCTCGAGTCCCCATCATGGGTCCCCTTGTTAATATCGTATTTCAGGTCAGCGCCAACACTGAACATGGCCAGCCTCGGGTCGATATAAAAGCCCGTGGCCTCAAGTGAGTAAAGCTGCGCGAAACTTTCGGCGCTGTCACTATTTCCCCATACTTTTTGATATGAAAGCCTGGTAGACCCACGAATAGAAGTAAAGCGTGTATAATCCAGCACGCTTCCAAGCGCCGTCTCCGGCAGCAAGAGGGCAACAAGAAGCACACCTGTGCCCAGAGTTGACGCTAACGCGCCAAGCACCGGCCTCAGGTTATGCCTTATGCCTTTTCCTGTAAACATACGCCTTATTGATCCAGCCCTTTCAGCCTGCCGCGCAGGGGCACTGCCTTACCCTGCTTTTCGATCATTGCAACGTCCCGCTTTAAAGTGGAGACAGAGGAGGAAAGGAGGCTTGAGAGGTCCTTGTAGCCGATGGGACAACCCTGGTCATATGCCTCCAGCGCAATACGCAAAAGGCGAGTCCTCCGCAGAGAGCCCACGCCCCCTCTTTTCAGCGCCTCGGCATCGCCTGCTCCGACAAGTGTCAGCCTGAGCCTCCCGTTTCCGTTGCGTTTTTTTGTGGATTCATATACCACGGTGGCATCAACCATCGCCGCCTCCATTGGGCCCAACCAGCCCAAGCTTCCTGAGGTGGCTAAAGTCCCGTTTTATCGTGGCCCGCGAGACGAGGAGTATCATGGAGAGGTCCCCATGGCTCAATCTCATGTTTTGTTTTCGCGACTCCTCAAGTATCCTGACGAGCCTCAGTCGCCTCATCTCGGAGGTGCCGACAGAGCTGAGGTCGTCCTCGCTGCACAGAGTGAGTTTTACTGACTTGAAGGAGTCGTACCCGTTCCTGACCCAGTATGTAAGTATCCCTTTCATATCCTTTTCATATCCCTAATACACAATAAATAGGTGAGTTAAATAACACATAATGCGGTAAATGCCCTGTACGCACCTGTGCCCGCAGGTCTACCGTGCCTTCCATAACCCGTTGTAAATAGCTCATTTGAGCCCACCTCGCATAGTCGCAAGAAACTTTTCAGAATAAATACATACAAATATTGTGCCAACTGGAACCATATGAGGAAAAAGAAATATTCTTGAGCGGAGATTTAAGGTGCAGGACACCATAACCGTCTGAGGAGAATCACTCACAGGCTCATTTGAGCCCCCCGTTAGCAAGTCTTCAGAAACATATCCTCAACGTATTATATTCAATTTCCGTGCCAGTCTGAGCAGGCCCGGAACCATGCGCTTTTCAGCAATGCAGAACCCTTCACTCGGAGAATGCGGAAGTTGATGATTTGATTTTATTTGCAAATATAATCAACAGCCGCATACTGCCGTTTACTATAGTTCCAATGATTCCACTTGCATAAAATGCCCTTGCAATTGTATCGTAATAACCGTGAGAGCGCTTATATTCATCCTGTTTTTTCTCTCTGTTTTCGCGGGCTTCATGACCCCCATGGAACTTGGTGATGTCTGGTGGCACCTGAGCACCGGCCAGTGGATCCTTGAAAACATGTCATTGCCCGACTATGACCCCTTCTCAATAGCCACGGACACCAGAGACTACTCCTTCGTGCTCCAGGGGTTCTGGCTAAGCCAAATCATCTTCTACCTGATACAAAGCGCCACGGGCCTGGTTGGGCTCATCATGTTCAAAGCCCTTTTGTTCACCTCTGCGGCAGCAGTCCTCTGGCTCGGGGCAAGGAGGCAGGGGGCGTCAAACATCCTCGTATATGTGAGCATAGTCCCAGCAATACTGGTCTTTTCTTTTTATGACGAGTCCAGGCCACAGACGTTCTCAATACTGTTTACGGCCTTGACCTTTTTAGTACTTGAGAGTTCACGCAGACACGGACAAAGGCTCCGCATGGGGGACCATCACCCACAGCCTCAACAGAAGCAGGGCAGACCCTGGTTTCCCGCGCTCATCCCGATAATGGTCGTCTGGGCGAACTTGCATCCGGGTTTCGTTTTCGGGCTCGGGCTGATAACGATATATGCCGCAGAGCACTTGTCCGTCTCAATAGTAAATAAGAAAAGCAGGCCCAATGTCTTTTTTCTAATGACCTGCCTCGCTTCCATACTTCTTGCCGGCCTTAACCCAAACGGCTTTGAGGCTGTCCTCAGAACCCTCTCCATGCTTAACCAATCGGCCTTCGGCACCGTGACCATACACGAACACCTGGGCATGTCGCAGTTCGTCCAGCGCACCGGCGAGACCTCCTTGATGGTCTTGTTCATCTTCGTCGCCTGCGCCGGGCTCGCTAGTTTTGTGCTTAAGCGGCGCAGCCTGGACCTCCTGCACCTGTTCATGTTTCTGAGCCTTGGAGCTCTCTCGCTTGTGACTTTCAGGGCAGGGCTGTTCTTCGCCATCGCCTCAGCGCATATTATCGGCTACAACCTCTCAGGCCTGAACGCCCCGTCGCTTATGGGCAAGGCCCCGGACGTCGTCCGCGGATCCCGCCGCATGGCTGTC